>WLWD01000492.1_pt1 | contig 273090 bp, 176 predicted proteins | sample 6712731 | NCBI WGS metagenome assembly WLWD01 (sample SAMN12718690, study PRJNA576275) | sponge metagenome | isolation source: marine sponge | host: Mycale hentscheli | place: New Zealand: South Island, Marlborough, Capsize Point | collected 2014-11-01
CTGGACACGTCCGACTCTAAAATATGATAATTACATGGTCCCCGGCAGTTTCTCTCGTTTCATTTTAGTCCACTGGACACGTCCGAATCTAAAATGTGCTAATTACATGGTTCCCGGCAGTTTCTCTCGTTTCATTTTAGTCCACTGGACACGTCCGACTCTAAAATATGCTAATTACATGGTTCCCGGCAGTTTCTCTCGTTTCATTTTAGTCCACTGGACACGTCCGACTCTAAAATATGCTAATTACATGGTTCCCGGCAGTTTCTCTCGTTTCAATTTAGTTCACTGGACACGTTTGACTCTATAATATGATAATTACATGGTTCCCGGCAGTTTCTCTCGTTTCATTTTAGTCCACTGGACACGCCTGACACTGAAATATGCTAATTACATGGTCCCCGGCAGTTTCTCTCCTTTCATTTTAGTCCACTGGACACGTTTGACTCTAAAATATGATAATTACATGGTCCCCGGCAGTTTCTCTCGTTTCATTTTAGTCCACTTGACACGACTGACTCTAAAATATTATAATTACATGTTCCCCGGCAGTTTCTCTCGTTTTATTTTTGTCAACTGGACACGTTCGACTCTGTAATATTATAATTACATGGTCCTGGACCGTTTCTCTCGTTTCATTATAGTCCACTGGACACGTCCGACTCTAAAATATGATAATTACATGGTTCCCGGCAGTATCTCTCGTTTTATTTTAGTCCAGTGGACACGTCCGACTATAAAATATGCTCATTACATGGTCCTTGGCAGTTTCTCTCGTTTCATTTTTGTCAATTGGACACGTCCGACTCTAAAATATCATAATTACATTGTTCCCGGCAGTTTCTCTCGTTTCATTTTAGTCCACTGGACACGCCTGACTATGAAATATGCTAATTACTTGGTTTCCAGCAGTTTATTTCGTTATATTTACGTCAACTAGACAAGTTCGACTCTAAAATATTATAATTACATGATCCCCGGCAGTTTCTCTCGTTTCATTTTAGTCCACTGGACACGTTTGACTCTAAAATATGATAATTACATGGTTCCCGGCAGTTTCTCTCGTTTTATTTATGTCAACTGGACAAGTCCGACTCTAAAATATTATAATTTCAAGATCCCCGGCAGTTTTTGTCGTTTTATTTTTGTCAACTGGACACGTTCGACTCTCAAATATTATAATTGCATGGTCCCGGACAGTTTGTCTCGTTTCATTTTAGTCCACTGGACACGTTTGACTCTAAAATATGCTAATTACATGGTTCCCGGTAGTTTCTTTCGATTTTGTTTAGTCCAGTGGACACGTCCGACTCTAAAATGTGCTAATTACATGGTCCCCCGGCAGATTCTCTCGTTTCATTTTAGTCCACTGGACACGTCCGACTCTAAAATATGATAATTACATGGTCCCCGGCAGTTTCTCTCGTTTCATTTTAGTCCACTGGACACGTCCGAATCTAAAATGTGCTAATTACATGGTTCCCGGCAGTTTCTCTCGTTTCATTTTAGTCCACTGAACACGTCCGACTCTAAAATATGCTAATTACATGGTCCACGGCAGTTTCTTTCGTTTCATTTTAGTCCACGGGACACGTCCGACTCTAAAATATGCTAATTACATGGTCCCCGGTAGTTTCTATCGTTTCATTTTAGTTCACTGGACCTGTCCGACTCTAAATTATGCTAATTACATGGTCCCCGGCAGTTTCTCTCGTTTCATTTTAGTCAACTGGACACGTCCAACTCTAAAATATGCTAATTACATGGTCCCAGGCAGTTTCTCTCATTTCATTTTAGTCCATTGGACACGTCCGACTCTAAATTATGCTAATTACTTGGTTCCCGGCAGTTTTTCTCGTTTCATTTTAGTCCACTGTACACATCCGAATCTAACATATGATAATTACATGGTCCACAGCAGTTTCTCTCGCTTCATTTTAGTCCACTGAACTCGTCCGACTCTAAAATATGCTAATTACATGGTCCCCGGCAGTTTCTCTCGTTTCATTTTAATCCACTGGACACGTTTGACTCTAAAATATGCTAATTACATGGTCCCCGGCAGTTTCTCTCATTTCATTTTAGTCCACTGGACACGCCTGACTATGAAATATGATAATTACATGGTCCACGGCAGTTTCTCTCGTTTCATTTTAGTCCACTGGACACGTTTGACTCTAAAATATGATAATTACATGGTTCCCGGCAGTTTGTTTCGTTTTATTTATGTCAACTGGACACGTCCGACTCTAAAATATTATAATTACATAATCCCCGGCAGTTTCTCTCGTTTTATTTTAGTCCAGTAGACACGTTCGACTCTAAAATGTGCTAATTACATGGTTCCCGGCAGTTTCTCTCATTTTATTTTTGTCAACTGGACACGTCCGACTCTAAAATATTATAATTACATGGTCCCGGACAGTTTCTCTCATTTTATTTTAGTCCAGTGGACATGTTTGATTCTAAAATGTGCCAATTACGTGGTTCCCGGCAGTATCTCTCGTTTCATTTTAGTCCACTGAACACGTCCGACTCTAAAATATGCTAACTACATGGTCCCAGGCAGTTTCTCTCGTTTCATTTTAGTCCACTGGACACGTCCGACTCTAAATTATGCTAATTACTTAGTCCCCGGCAGTTTATCTCGTTTCATTTTAGTCCACTGGACACGTCCGACTCTAAAACATGCTAATTCCATGGTCCCCAGCAGAGTCTCTCGTTTGATTACAGTCCACTGGACACGCCTGACTATGAAATATGCTAATTACATGGTCCCCGGCAGTTTCTCTCATTTCATTTTAGTCCACTGGACACGCCTGACTATGAAATATGATAATTACATGGTCCCCGGCAGTTTCTCTTGTTTCATTTTAGTCCACTGGACACGTTTGACTCTAAAATATGATAATTAGATGGTTCCCGGCAGTTTCTTTCGTTTTATTTTAGTCCAGTGGACACGTCCGACTCTAAAATGTGCTAATTACTTGGTCCCCGGCAGTTTCTCTCGTTTCATTTTAGTCAACTGGACACGTCCGACTCTAAAATATGCTAATAACATGGTCCCCGGCAGTTTCTCTCGTTTCATTTTAGTCCACTAGACACGTCCGACTATGAAATGTGTTTATTACATGATCCCCGGCAGTTACTCTCATTTCATTTTAGTCCACTGGACACGTCCGACTCTGAAATATGATAATTACATAGTCCCCAGCAGTTTCTCTCATTTCATTTTAGTGCACTGAACACGTCCGACTCTACAATGTGGTTCCCGGCAGTTTCTCTCGTTTCATTTTAGTCCACTGGACACGTCCAACTCTAAAATATGCTAATTACATGGTCCCAGGCAGTTTCTCTCGTTTCATTTTAGTCTACTGGACACGTTTGACTCTAAATTATGCTACTTACATGGTTCCCGGCAGTTTCTCTCGTTTTAGTTTAGTCCAGTAGACACGTCTAACTCTAAAATATGCTAATTACATGGTCCCAGGCAGTTTCTCTCGTTTCATTTTAGTCCACTGGACACGTCCGACTCTAAATTATGCTAATTACTTGGTCCCCGACAGTTTCTCTCGTTTCATTTTATTCCAGTGGACACGTCCGACTCTAAAATATGATAATTACAAAGTCCCCGGCTGTTTCTCTCGTTTCATTTTAGTCCACTGAACACGTCCGACTCTAAAATGTGCCAATTACGTGGTTCCCGGCAGTATCTCTCGTTTCATTTTAGTCCACTGAACACGTCCGACTCTAAAATATGCTAACTACATGGTCCCCGGCAGTTTCTCTCGTTTCATTTTAGTCCACTGAACACGTCCGACTCTAAAATGTGCCAATTACGTGGTTCCCGGCAGTATCTCTCGTTTCATTTTAGTCCACTGAACACGTCCGACTCTAAAATATGATAATTACATGGTTCCCGGCAGTTTCTTTCGTTTTATTTATGTCAACTGGACACGTCCGACTCTAAAATATTATAATTACATAATCCCCGGCAGTTTCTCTCGTTTTATTTTATTCCAGTGGACACGTCCGACTCTAAAATATGATAATTACAAAGTCCCCGGCTGTTTCTCTCGTTTCATTTTAGTCCACTGGACACGTCAGACTCTAAAATATGCTAATTACATGGTTCCTGGCGGTTTCTCTCGTTTCATTTTAGTCCACTGGACACGCCTGACTATGAAATATGATAATTACATGGTCCCAGGCAGTTTCTCTCGTTTCATTTTAGTCCACTGGACACATTTGACTCTAAAATATGATAATTACATGGTTCCCGGCAGTTTCTCTCGTTTCATTTTAGTCCACTGGACACGTCTGACTTCGAAATATGCTAATTACATGGTTCCCGGCAGTTTCTCTCATTTTATTTTAGTCCACTGAACACGTCCGACTCTAAAATATGCTAACTACATGGTCCCAGGCAGTTTCTCTCGTTTCATTTTAGTCCACTGGACACGTCCGACTCTAAATTATGCTAATTACTTGGTCCCCGGCAGTTTCTCTCGTTTCATTTTAGTCCACTGGACACGTCCGACTCTAAAACATGCTAATTCCATGGTCCCCGGCAGAGTCTCTCGTTTGATTACAGTCCACTGGACACGCCTGACTATGAAATATGCTAATTACATGGTCCCCGGCAGTTTCTCTCATTTCATTTTAGTCCACTGGACACGCCTGACTATGAAATATGATAATTACATGGTCCCCGGCAGTTTCTCTCGTTTCATTTTAGTCCACTGGACACGTTTGACTCTAAAATATGATAATTACATGGTTCCCGGCAGTTTGTTTAGTTTTATTTATGTCAACTGGACACGTCCGACTCTAAAATATTATAATTACATAATCCCCGGCAGTTTCTCTCGTTTTATTTTAGTCCAGTGGACACGTCCAACTCTAAAATATGCTAATTATATGGTCTCCGGCAGTTTCTCTCGTTTCATTTTAGTCCACTGGACACGTCCGACTCTAAAATATGCTAATTCCATGGTCCCTGGCAGTTTCTCTAGTATTTATAGAGATTAACAGATTAATTGGAGTATTGTTATAAAACTTTGTGTGTGCATGAACGTGTGTGTGTGTGTGCATGCACGTGTGTGTGTGTGTGTATGTGCGTGTGCATGCACGTGTGTGTGTGTGTTTGTGTGCATGCACGTGTGTGTGTGTGCGTGTGCATGCACGTGTGTGTGTGTGTGCGTGTGCATGCACGTGTGTGTGTGTGCGTGTGCATGCACGTGTGTGTATGGGTATGTGCATGCACGCGTGTGTGTGTGCATGCACGTGTGTGTATGTGTGTGTGTGTGTGTGCATGCACGTGTGTGTGTGTGTGTTTATGTGTGTGCATGCACGTGTGTGTGTGTTTGTGTGTGTGTGTTTGTGTGGGCGTGACACCAGATAATGTATGTGATGTACTAGCAACACTGTTGTAATATCAAACGCAAATTAAATACACTTGAAACTAGTATTTTTTAAGAGATTAACTACTATTGGAGTATTGTTATAAAACTTTGTGGCACTTTTTTGGAGCGGTGCGGTAAGTTGGATCTCTGTAATTTGGTGCACTACTAGCCGAGCCGATACTCTACTGCAAGACAACAACCCAAGTAAAAATGTCCTGCAAGATCTTTAATGAAAACCATTAAAGATCATTAAGGATTTTTCTTGCAAGATCACTCCAGCATTTGAAACCCTGATCCTGCAGGATCATGGAATGTACATCTTGTGATATCCTGCATGATCCTGTGAGAACCCTGCATGATCCTGTGAGAACCACGCATGATCCTGTGAGAACCATGCATGATCCTGTGAGAACCCTGCATGATCCTGTATGTTCCTTGCATGATCCTGTATGTTCCTTGCATGATCCTGTGAGAACCCTGCATGATCCTGTGGGAACCCTGCGTAATCCTGTATGTTCCTTGCATGATCCTGTGAGAACCCTGCATGATCCTGTGAGAACCTTGCATGATCCTGTGAGAACCATGCATGATCCTGTGAGAACCACGCATGATCCTGTGAGAACCATGCATGATCCTGTGAGAACCCTGCATGATCCTGTATGTTCCTTGCATGATCCTGTGAGAACCCTGCATGATCCTGTGGGAACCCTGCGTAATCCTGTATGTTCCTTGCATGAACCTGTGAGAACCCTGCATGATCCTGTAAGAACCCTGCATGATCCTGTGAGAACCTTGCATGATCCTGTGAGAACCATGCATGATCCTGTCCTGTGAGAACCCTGCATGGTCCTGTGAGAACCATGCATGATCCTGAGTGAACCATGCATGATCCTATGAGAACCACGCATGATCCTGTGTGAACCCTGCATGATCCTATGAGAACCACGCATGATCCTGTGTGAACCCTGCATGATCCTGTGAGAACCACGCATGATCCTGTGAGAACCATGCATGATCTTGTGAACCCTGCATGATCCTGTATGTTCCTTGCATGATTTTGTACGTTCCTTGCATGATCCTGTGAGAACCGTGCATGATCTTGTGAGAACCCTGCATGATCCTGTGAGAACCAAGCATGATCCTGTGTGAACCCTGCATGATCCTATGAGAACCACGCATGATCCTGTGTGAACCCTGCATGATCCTGTGAGAACCACGCATGATCCTGTGAGAACCATGCATGATCTTGTGAACCCTGCATGATCCTGTATGTTCCTTGCATGATTTTGTACGTTCCTTGCATGATCCTGTGAGAACCGTGCATGATCTTGTGAGAACCCTGCATGATCCTGTGAGAACCAAGCATGATCCTGTATTTTCATTGCAATAATTTGAAAAAAATTTACAAAATTTATTAGTTTTCAGTTTGCAAAAAAAAAAAAAAAAAAAATACAAGAACAACAAAGCATTACACTGAAGACCTGCCACTATCTCGGCACTTTTGGTTGAGTGATGTCATTAACTGCCGGTGGTCATACTTATCACCATAACGATTATTCATACAATCTAAAAAAATATAATATATATATAATGAATGGCACACTGAATCCTTCTCTCTCAAAAATTCTTCCTCCCTCCTTGCTCTCTTGCACATCACCACCCCTTCTCTTTTTCTTCAAACATACCAAATAGTACTTGAACTCTTTTCGGAGATAATGGTGGCTTCTCACTTTTCTTTGATTTCACAACCACCGATTTGGCTAACTCTTCTTTACTGAACAAGACCTCCAGCATATTCCTCCCATATGCATATGGATCTCTGGCAGGTATCTGCTTTAAATTTATACCATTCACCTAAACAATAGCAATTTACACCTGTAATATCATGTCAAACTTCACAATACTGATACTTACATTGTATTTGGATAAATCCTGTTCTAACTTCACATGCTCTACGGAAGGGCTAGGCTGAGTATTTGAGTGGACCATTCCATTCACAGTCGTGACCAGCGTATTTAAAGTATCTTGAATTTCTCGTAATTTTTTCATCACCAGACTGGGTGAGTACTCTCCACAATTCTGCCGTAGAGGAGTAGACTGACTTTGGACAGTGAGTAGTACTGACTTTTGCATTCTGTTATGTTAGATGAAGACTGACTGGATGCTTCATCTGGACCATCGTCTGTGAACTAAAAGGTAAACTACATATATATATATATATATGTAGTTTATTATGTAAGTGACAGAGTGTAATATTGTAATATTGTGAGGCATTTCATGAGCAGACGTTTCTTTTCATAAGCTATAGCAAGTGAAATAAGGTTTGATATTGAACAGTTTCACCCCATGCTAGCACACATTTAAGTGGGTTCCTATAGATATTTTCACTAGTGTTTGCATAGCCTATTCAGAAAGCACAACACAGCATGCTGAATATATTATTTTATTTTAGCATTTGAATGTTAAAGAGCCTTAATTCTTCAGTGGCTGTGTTTAAACCAGACAAATGTTGTGAAACTAATGATCCTCCCCTTCCCCAAGTATTACTACTTTACTTAGCCATCAACTTACTGCACTTTTAGCTTGCTCCATAATTTCTTGCAGATCGTCTTCTGGATTGGCTTTCTTCTTCTTAGAAACTATACATTAATTGTAAATTTAATAGTCAAAAATGAAATGAAAAATTGTATGAACTGAACTTACCATTAAACTCTTCCACCTTCATTACAGTGACTGGATATGACTTTTTTTCAAAATCCATAATTAATTGGTTCCCTTGGTTGAAATCTTCAGCACATAATGGAGAATCTAACTCTTCTTTAGACAGGGAAGCTATTTTTACTTTAAATACTCTCCCGGTCTGATTACATTTTACTTGAACCCTCTCTGCAAGTTAAAATTACTAAATTTGATTACCATCCACAAAGTATTCTTGCAATGCTTACTATTTAAATTCTGACTTAATGAAGCACCATAGGTGCGAACCCTCAGCGCCACTATACACTAGCTAGCTATTAAACCATTTCTCAGACCTATCAAGTATAAACAAAGGTGTGCAATGAAAACAGTAGATATAAATGCGTCTTAATAATGGAATCCAACATACTCAGAGATAGTTTTAACACACAAGTCAAGTGCTTAACTTTTGAGCATAAAGAAAACTACCTTATGCTGCAAGAAATTAATAGCTCACATGATAACATGTGACAAAATGGGTGTTATCCACAAAAATTCGTACCTATACGGAGCTGTAGCTTCGTGTTTTCTCAAAAAGTATCACAACAAAAGGTTTTAAATTGTCCTTCAAATTAAGTGCATACCTAAACAGTTAATTGTAAGTGATCTCCAAAATCAGACAGACAGACAACAGATAACTCTCTCGCGCTGAGGGTAAATAAAGGTGGTCTGACAAAGTGTCAGATTGTGCTTATACGAGTAAGGTGACAAGGTTAAACACATATGTTCACCTGGCAAAAAGAATTTTTCTTACATGCATTAAGTAGCTCAGATTTTGACGGTTATGACCTTATTTTAAAATTGATATTTCATGGTGTAATTAGCTTTAGGCTTACCTGGCTAGGGCAAATAATTTTTCTATAGTCTGCTTTGTGTCGACTGTCAGAAATTAGGCTAGTGACCAGAGCCATTGTACTGAGAGAAGTGTTCCAATCTGCATACAGGTACGAATAGTTAAACTCTAATAAAAGTGCACCATCAATAGTTACCATTTAACTGTATCTCAGCTTGAATAACGGCAAGAGAAGGTCGGATTCCACACTCAAGTTCCACTTGCTTGAGGACTTTCGGTACCCAATTCTTTTTCCACTGCTCCACAATAGAGCAGAAATCACGTACGCTTGCATGCAGGTGGCTGTGGCATGCCATCATCATCACTGTCAGGAAAGGCTATAATAATAATAATAATAATAATGAAGCACCAAAGGTGCGAACCCTCAGCGCTACTAGCTACATAGCCAGCTATTACAAAATAACCTCAGACTGAAAGAATAATTTATTATTTACTATTTTAATAGGGCATCAATATAGCTCGAGCAATGAAAACGGTTAATTGTCTGTAATCTCCAAAATCAGAGCGTGACAGACAGACAGAAAGACAAACAGACAGGACAACTACTATATAACCCTCTTGTGCATGCACACTAAGGGTTAATAATAAACAACAGTTTCACCATGTTATCTACACTTACAGTGGGCTCTAATTGGAAGAGCATCTCGGGATGATGACCCGGAGCTGCTCGTTTTCCCAGATTTCTTCCTGTTGCATGCAGGTGGCTGTGGCATGCCATCATCATCACAGTCAGGAAAGGCTATAATAATAATAATAATATAATAGTAATAATAATAACAATTTCACCATGTTATCAACACATAGTGTGCTCTAACATAATACTAGTACGTGTACACAGTGGTATTACTAGTATGTGTGTGCACACAGTGGTAATACTAGTGTGTGTACACAGTGGTATTACTAGTATGTGTGTGCACACAGTGGTAATACTAGTGTGTGTACACAGTGGTATTACTAGTATGTGTGTGCACACAGTGGTAATACTAGTGTGTGTACACAGTGGTATTACTAGTGTGTGTACACAGTGGTATTACTAGTATGTGTACACAGTGGTATTACTAGTATGTGTGTGCACAGTGGTAATACTAGTGTGTGTACACAGTGGTAATACTAGTGTGTGTACACAGTGGTATTACTAGTGCGTGTGCGCACACAGTGGTAATACTAGTGAGTGTACACAGTGGTATTACTAGTGCGTGTGAGCACACAGTGGTAATACTAGTGCGTGTACAGTGGTATTGCTAGTGCGTGTGTTCACGCACTAGAAATACCAGTTTGTGTGTGCACACACTAGAATACCAGAACGCACAGAATACCAGTACGTGCATGAACGCACTAGAAATACCAGTACGTGAGTGCATGCACTAGAAATACAAGTTTGTGCATGCACAGATTAGAAATAATAGTATGTGCGTGCATGCACTAGAAATACTTGTAAGTGCATAGGTATACAAACTTCAATGAACACTTAAAATTACTGCTTGGATTAACAACAGACTTACTTACCTTTATCTTTTCTTTATAATTCCTACTTCCATGGTACCTCACTAGATAAGCAGGTAGCAGCACCACCAATATTCTCAAGCTAAAAGAAAAGAAATAAAAATACAGCGAAAATGGCTACCAGCAACAACCCCGAAATAGGAAAGACTTCCTGCCCTTTCTAAAAGCTGTTTCCGTAACAAGATAGCCTATCACTACCAACATAGAACTACAGACAGGCTCACTCACCTTTGCACAGTAGACAAGAAGACTAAGAGAAGACAGTAGTAGAGCTTTCGTTGTGCTCGGCGGATTACGCGTGGTGTAATAAGCAATAGTATACGGATTGCGGTTGAATACGGAATTAACGCGGCACGCCCTTTCTGTGTATTATCTCGGAAACGGTTCGCGCAGTGGCTCTAAAACTTGGAGGAGTTCATAAATAAAAATAATAAGTACTTCACCGCAAAAGTTATCCACACTAGTGAGTTATAATTGGAGTACTCCCTGGTGGCTGAATATCACAAGTACTGGCTGGGGACAGGTCTGCTGAAAGACATAGCTAACAATACTCATATACAATTAGCCATACTGGCGCAGATCTGAGCACCTACCAGAATTCCTGTACAGTATATAGCTATACAATTAATATTTGAACCATTTTCATGATTATTCACCATACTTGCATCAAGTGGGACACTCCCACAATGTTATGGTGGGATTGTCCCACCAACTTCATAATGGTGTGACATCACACTGATGTCAAGTGGGACAATCCCACCATAGAGTGGGAGTGTCCCACCACCAGCATCATGGTGTGACATCACACCTAAGGTGGGAAACATGTTTGGTGGGATATGGCCACCACTTTTTTTACAGTGCACAGTTACTCTCTAGTTACATCATCCCAATACCAAATCATTTCGAACACCATTAAATGCATGATCGATACTGTTGTTTTTTTTTGTTATATGAAAAAAAATACGAATTTTCAACATAGAAAATAAGCTAATTTTATTTTTTTAATTTTATAATGTTCTTTATAATTTCACTTACCCAAATGAATGAAATATAACATTTATAAATGTACATGTGATACCTATAAGATGCCTTCAAAACCTAAATAAACAAAAATTATATAGGACATAGTCTAGGTAAGACCTTGAAGATCTTGTGTGATCATAAGTGATGAAATTATCCAGGATAATTACAGAACTAGCAGGAACAATCTTGGCAAGAACCCTAAAGGATCTTGTGTGTTCATAAGTGATAAAAGTATCCAAGATTATCTCAGAACTAGCAGGAGCAATCTTGGCAAGAACCCTAAAGGATCTTGTGTGATCATAAGTGATAAAAGTATCCAAGATTATCACAGAACTAGCAGGAACAATCTTGGCAAGAACCCTAAAGGATCTTGTGTGATCATAAGTGATAAAAGTATCCAAGATTATCTCAGAACTAGCAGGAACAATCTTGTCAAGAACCCTAAAGGATCTTGTGTGATCATAAGTGATAAAAGTATCCAAGATTATCTCAGAACTAGCAGGAACAATCTTGGCAAGAACCCTAAAGGATCTTGTGTGATCATAAGTGATAAAAGTATCCAAGATTATCTCAGAACTAGCAGGAACAATCTTGGCAAGAACCCTAAAGGATCTTGTGTGATCATAAGTGATAAAAGTATCCAAGATTATCTCAGAACTAGCAGGAACAATCTTGGCAAGAACCCTAAAGGATCTTGTGTGATCATAAGTGATAAAAGTATCCAAGATTATCTCAGAACTAGCAGGAGCAATCTTGGCAAGAACCCTAAAGGATCTTGTGTGATCATAAGTGATAAAAGTATCCAAGATTATCTCAGAACTAGCAGGAACAATCTTGGCAAGAACCCTAAAGGATCTTGTGTGATCATAAGTGATAAAAGTATCCAAGATTATCTCAGAACTAGCAGGAACAATCTTGTCAAGAACCCTAAAGGATCTTGTGTGATCATAAGTGATAAAAGTATCCAAGATTATCTCAGAACTAGCAGGAACAATCTTGGCAAGAACCCTAAAGGATCTTGTGTGATCATAAGTGATAAAAGTATCCAAGATTATCTCAGAACTAGCAGGAACAATCTTGGCAAGAACCCTAAAGGATCTTGTGTGATCATAAGTGATAAAAGTATCCAAGATTATCTCAGAACTAGCAGGAACAATCTTGGCAAGAACCATAAAGGATCTTGTGTGATCATAAGTGATAAAAGTATCCAAGATTATCTCAGAACTAGCAGGAACAATCTTGGCAAGAACCCTAAAGGATCTTGTGTGATCATAAGTGATAAAAGTATCCAAGATTATCTCAGAACTAGCAGGAACAATCTTGGCAAGAACCCTAAAGGATCTGGTGTGATCATAAGTGATAAAAGTATCCAAGATTATCTCAGAACTAGCAGGAACAATCTTGGCAAGACCCCTAAAGGATCTTGTGTGATCATAAGTGATAAAAGTATCCAAGATTATCTCAGAACTAGCAGGAACAATCTTGGCAAGAACCCTAAAGGATCTTGTGTGATCATAAGTGATAAAAGTATCCAAGATTATCTCAGAACTAGCAGGAACAATCTTGGCAAGAACCCTAAAGGATCTTGTGTGATCATAAGTGATAAAAGTATCCAAGATTATCTCAGAACTAGCAGGAACAATCTTGGCAAGAACCCTAAAGGATCTTGTGTGATCTTGCTATAGTGTATAAATTGTACTCCCAAGATTTCGTAGGACGCATCTTGTCTTGCATTATCCCATCAAATCTTAGAAAAACAGTTATGATCCTGCAAGATCTTACAGGACATTTTTACTTGGGTAAGGGTTTATCAGGGTAAGGGTTTATCAGGGTAAGGGGTTATCAGGGTAAGGGGTATCAGGGTAAGGGGTTGTCAAGGGGTATGGAGTTATCTGGGTAGGAGTTGTCAGGTAAGGGGTTGCCAGGGTGAGGAGTTGTCAGGTAAGGGATTGTCAGGTTAAGGAGTTGCCAGGGTAAAGGTTTGTCAGGGTAAGTAGTTGTAAGGGTAAGGGGTTGTCAGCAAGGGGTTGTCAGGGTAAGGGGTTGTCAGGGTAGGGGTTGTCAAGGTAAGGAGTTATCTGGGTAGGAGTTGTCAGGGTAAGGGGTTGTCTTTGGTAAGGGGTAATGTTTGGTAGGTTATTTCGGCAAGGGATTATTTTTGGTAAGGGGTCATCAGGGTAGAAGTCTCAAGGCTTATAGTGCTCTTTACATGAAAGTTAACAGAGTGTACCCTATGTGGTATAGTTTCAATGCAGTGTATGCAGCCAATCCAATTTTACTGAAAACCTTGCTTTCTTAGCACAGTGTGAACAAACTTCATAGATCAGTCTGCCACTGTTGCTTTTTATTCACATTTTAATGATATATTGTCTGTACCAGCTCAGAAGAGCTGATATATTTCCCTCTTCCTCTCCTCTCCACACACACACACACACACACACACCAACATACCATCTTGTCAATCGTCATTATTGCCAAAATTCGCATACTAAAGTATTGGAGCTTGAGACTTATCCTCTAAATTGATACTAGAAGACCTCTTTATCTCATATCCTTTTATCTCTAGTCTGCTTGAGAACATACAAGTCGACAGATGCTCTGGTAGTTAATAAATGCGTTCAGATTTTTTTTGTTAATTTTTTTTTCAATTTTTTTTTTCCCGTATGACTCAACAAAAAATAAGTTGGTGTGTATTATGAACCTCAGTACAGCATTTCTACTAGCAAATTTCAACACTGTCTGGTGCTATTAAGTGTATGACAAAGGTCGGTTCCTCTGGTACAGGTTACTTCCTCTTGAGACAGCCTGGGTACATAAACACGCCTGACTTCAGACCTGTCTGCTCATGCAGCAACAAATGCTGATAAATATTATAGTTATCTTGCAATTAATGTTTCATTACAGTCCACTCTGAGGAAGTAATCCTATTTAGAGAGCTCATGGCTGCAAGAGCAAAGACATTCCGTGAGGTAGCGGTGCATGCTTGGGATATAGAGTTTCCCATGACTGTAGCCTGTTGCCTTTGTTGAGCAGTGGGAGGCTTGCTTGATTGCATTAGTAACATCTTGTTAGCTTGTTGGATTGAAATAACTGTCCAACAATTAGCTTCTTAATTGTGTATTGGACAAAAGGAAACTTTTTGAATGTAATATTATATAAGGATTATTAGGAGTATAGATACTGCTGTGTGACATTCCGTACAGCGAGGGAAATATAAAATCATTTGCTAAAGGAATCTTTTTATCTCGACTTATAAATAGGCAGAATGCCCAATACTGCAAGCATGTATATAGTCTATTACTGTATTCACATTTTTATAAAAGCAGTTATTAGGTTTTTAAGTACTACTACTGTCCAGAGATGGAATTTGCTAGTTGAAAAAAAAAAAGACCATCGTTCTAATTGGTACACACTTGAGAGGGTGAGGATAGGAGGGGCAGATATGGGCAGTAAAGTCATTAAATGTTGGGGCTTAGATTGCTGGGATTTTCCCATTCCATGTTTACTGCAGGAAATACTGTCAGTGAGCAGCCTAATGCTAATTCAAACTATTTCCACAATTTGTTTATTCTAGCATTATCTCCTCTGCAAAGTAAACCATACACAGTGTTATTTTTTGTATCTGTTGTAGCATGATAGAATATTTATCCCGGTCTGACTGTCCATGATAAGTAACTGACTTAATTTTCCACAGTCTGAATGTTATGACAATTATTTGTGTAAGACAAGTCATTAAACACTAGTGAATTTTTTTCTGGGATGAAAGATAATCTTTGAAGATATTTTCACGTATGTAATACTATACTTATTGGTTGTAGAGTAATTAATTCCACCCCCTGTAATTCCACCCCCTGTAATTCCTCCCCCTGTAATTCCATCCCCTGTTTCTGCTCCCTTTTCTCTCTCTGCAGTTCTATGACTGGATGATAGTGAACAAGCTTGCAGTGAAGGAACTGCTCAAGTCTAAAGATGAGGAATCATCAGGTTCTTTGCCGGTGGAAGCGTTCTTTGAGTGTCTAGCAGACTTAGGGGCACCACTGGAAGAGGAACACAAGACTAAGTTATTGGCCATATACGACAAGAAGGGGGAAGGAGCACTCAGCTATAGGGATTTGTTGGATGAGCATAAATACATACATGCCGTGAGTACTATCTTCATACTTGTAAATACATACATGTGTACATGCATGTATGAACATGTATATGTTCATTTATGCCTGCCGTAAACCTTATTCCCTATTGTGTACTAACATGTTGGCCTCAAAACAACACAGAGATGCAATTATTATTAATTGTCTAACTTTTTTGGTATATCTACATATCCCATGGACAAACTGTACAAGGCAAGTATTTGTATTTGACTGGCGGATTATATTCACGGTGAAATATGATACGATATAATTGTTCAAAGGTGGGAATCGGGCCGATGGCATTTTGATAAGCTGTGATGGTTCGGTAATTAGTGTACGGGTGACTGCTGGAGTGATTAGATTAGCATGTCAGTGGTCCAGACAGTAATTATGTCTGCCGTAGTTTTGCTAATTGGCTAAATGAGATCAAAGACACTTGTAACAACGGCTGTCACTCAGGAGAATGCGGTCATCGAGGAGTTCTCCAGCAGTTGTTAATGTACGAACATACCAACTTTACATGGTGTTGAGCACGCTGAATCTTGGGTTTCTTATTCTATTTGGAAGTTAGTTCAAAGGAGTTTGATTGTATTAATTCACTGTTGACCACCTGCAGGTGTTCTAAAGGACTATAACAATCCCAGTCTGCCAAATAATCTTTTTTTCCTTTCATCATTAGTCATGTGTGTACAAGTCAATGTTTCAGTGTTTGGTAATGTCTTTGTTAAGTGTTATTATAATGGGTTTGTGTCATAGCAATACAAACTTGGTCCAGATGATAACATTAAGGCAAAGGCAAAGAAAGGGAAGAAAGGCAAAGGTGGCAAAGGGAAAAAGGTAAGATTTGCTACTGACACTGTGTATGTAGTTATTTTGTTTTATTGGCATTTTGGAAGTTTCACAAGTTGCTTGGTCATGAGTTTTGTTGCAAAGTTGGTTGGTTGTTGCCATGACAACATACTCATTATACAGGGACCAATCCTTGCAGTTAATAAATTTGTGGTTTTAGAAAGCTCCACCTACTTGATTCGAATGTCGCTGTGTACGGTTGATTTTTAATTTCGTACTTTATTTATACAAATCATTTAACAAGTTATACTGTTATATTACTTTATGCTTTTCCCCCCCTACTCCTTAAAAGGGTATATTTTAGCATCCAAATTAACATTCTACATTCTAAGATTATGGCTTATCATTACAGACAGACATCCTTACTCATTGGTTTGAATTTTCATTAGACTTCCTCACACAACCACTAATCTTCATTACGTGGAACTCATAGCTGCTGGAGACATTTTTCTGTGGAAATCAAGTCCTAAGACTCTTTGACCAACATAATTTAGTGTCTTTATTTGCCATGTGGTATAGATCAAGGGAATTGGCTCAGATAGATTTCTTTCAATTTGTAATAACTTCGCCCACATGCATACACACACGCGCGCACATGCACACACATGTGCTGCCTGTCCTCGGAGCTAAGTACATGTTTTCCCGGCGACTGTCTGTCCAATTCTGTCTCAGCCTATCGAAGGACCACACCAAACTAGGATGATATACAGCTCCAATAGTTTGTAGTGCAATTGATATTAATTCTTGTACATGCATAACTTCATGCCGGTATCTTTATAGTCAACACAATAGACTTAAAATGAATTATTAGAGGCAATTAGCTGGCATTTTTAGCGGAATTTTGTCTTGATATCTCCGTTTTATGTTTGCTATTCATATTGATGCATACAGGCGGGTAAAACTAAAATTCTGTTCCCCATCTACTATGAGGCGGAGCCACACCCAGTGTCTGGTGTCACCAAGAGTGTCATTGAGAAGGAACTGTACATGACAGATTTCCAGAGGTTTGATAGAGATATAGCCACGCCCCATCATCTCATCGATGATTCACCGTGGTATTTGCCTTATCCAGGTAAGCTCACTTTTGATATGCTATTACTTACTTACCTTTTCGTTTATATTGTTTTGTTTGCTTTATGTACAAGTATTTATTATTATTTTTATTATGTTGTTATTGGTATTATTCTGGGATAAATAAAAGGAGTATGCTTTTAGTCTTACAATAAATTATCATCCACACACTGATAATGACCATTCAGGGTTTCATACTGGATTTTTTTTCTGGGGGGGGGGGGGGGGGGGGGGAAGAGTTTAGGAAGGAGGGGGGGGCCCACACGTTTGATTGACCACACCCAATTTTTCTGAAACCACACCCATTTAATTAAAAATCGTCTCAGGTCTAGAATTAGTGACACCAATCTTGGAAGACTAATGTGTATTGCAATTGAAGGACCTCAATTAACTGAAGTGAACTTTTACCAACTATTAGATATATACAAACAACAAACTCACAGAATATCATTATAAATCATGACCACAGAATACCATTGAGTAGTAAATATTATTAATTTATTTCATGAAATTCTGGGGGGGTGGGGGGGGGGGGGGGGGGGAAATCCCAGGGCGCCCCTACCTCTGTATGAAACCCTGCCATTGAAAAATGGTTGAAACGTTTGTGTATTTTATAAAAATATTTATGACTAGTGAAATACAAAATGTAAGGCATTAACTAGTGTACCTTTCACAGAAGAATTTTCAAATTAGTCTTACAATAATAGGACTTATTATTTATAGCTACTTAAAAACAATGACTCTTTTTTCTTGTAAATTTGTACTATATGTGTGTGTGAGTGATTTATACACATGTGTATATATATATATATATGCATGCAAGTCCAAGCATATTTTTATATTTGTCCCAAATCTTTCACACAATTGTACCTGTCTTTTTTATAACTGAGACCATGTCAGATAAGAGAAAGATACGACTCACAGACTTACTGCACATGTAGCTTATACACTAATAAAGTAAATATATCCCTCTCCTTAAATTAAAAAATTATTACCAAGTGTACCTTGGTCTCATCCAGTGGTGACTGGTTGGAGGTAGACTATGGGATGGCGAGGCAGGATGTGATGTATCATGGCGTGCATGGAGGAGGAGTAGAATTGCAAGGGGACATGATGACTAGTGCCCATTAGGGCGGAGGAAGTTAGTGGAGTTCAATTAAAGGTTGAAATGAGATAATTAAGAGTTCATTAGTTGGAAAGGCATGATTAATGAGGTATAGAGGAGACGTGGCTAGTTAAACTATCACCCATTGCTTCAGTCTTAGTGACTGTCACACAATTAGCTAGGGAAGTAGCTAGAGGACAATTGATGCTCATTAAGAAGGAAGAGTGGGGATAAGCTATTACTGGTACTGAGCAGTTGAGTGACATGAATGCATAATCCTTTTCTTGATAAACTTCTAAGCATCAATAGGAACAGGACTCCACCATTACATTAGAAGCTTCCATGTCACAGGATGGAGTTCAACATGCAAGGGGAAAGATTATAGTGCCTGATAATTAGTGGGAGGGTAGGGAATGTTTCCCCCCTTTGTTATTGCAGGGGCGTTGTGTGTCTAGCATGAGGTCTGCCAATGTGAGTACCCAGACCCATGTAGATTATTTACTGGTTCATGTTGGACCTTCAGTAATTGCAATTATAAATCGACCACTGGAACTAACCAGATTGCATGGGCCGAAAAAAAATGCATTTTCCTGCTGCATTCTGTTCTTGCAGACATCAGCATTGCTGTACTTATGTTTCGTAGTTACTGTCCGAACTCTAAAATACAATTTATATCTTTGGAGAGACACCTGGTGTGTCATGCACTTCGTAAAAAAGAATTGAATTTTTAATCCAACAAATTTAATAACATGAGAGCTGGTAAATTGAATTGCATTAGAGACATTGAACTACTTGTACCAACTGGTGGTCAGCATGACTACTGGATTTGTTATTTCTCAAGAGTTGGAACTAGCCCCTCCCATGTATCCATCCAGCAAATCCGTTTGACCTTTTGCAGTGAGATAGTTTATTCACATGTACATTGACCTGACCTGTACAGATATCATCATTAGTAGGAGCAGTGAAATGCATAATGGCATCACACACACACAAACACACGCATGTATAAACACATGTATAAACACACGCATGCACACACTCACTCACTTGCCACACACCACGCTTTTGCTATATTTTTCGCAGCATGAGTTTCAGTGAGGGAGTTGCAGGGCAGTGTATAAACAGGAAGGATCCAGTAGCTCGATTTTGCGAAGGGTTTAATTGCTGTATAATCGTCACGTCCTAGTGAAAATAGGGATGGCGAATCTCCTAGCTTATGTCACATCCTGTAACCTTGGAGACTCAAAGCTTGAGACAGTGCTGTTATAGCCTATGTGTTCTTTTTAAAATCACCTTTAAACTATGTCTACGAGAAGTGATAGTTGTGTGTGTATGTGTGTGTGTGTGTGCAGTGGTGTGTGCATATGATATTGTGTGTGTGTGTGTGTGTGTGTGTGTGTGTGTGTGTGTGTGTGTGTGTGTGATGTATCGTGCATGTTAATAGCAACACAACTTATCTTTCTTTCATTTCCTCTCAATCACTTTTTTCCACCTGTAGAGAAGCAATATATGTTACTCTATGAGGCTATACGCCATGGCAACATGAATTCCATAGAGACGGCCCTAGCGACAGGTTTGTCGGTGAACTGCAGAGACAAATATAACAAGACTCCACTGATGGTAGCCACAGGCCACGGCAGGATGGATGTCATGCACTTCCTATTGGATCGGGGGTAAGACTAGTAGGGTGGGTGGGGCTCAAGTGTGTTAAACAACTTTTGACTGAGCACATATAGCTCCCCAGAATCCAAGTTATTCTTGCTAGTGTTACCTGATCCAAGTTTATAACTTAGAATATCAACTTCCTAGCTCCGAATTTTGGCAAATGTACGTAATTGAGGGACACGTACTTATGTATTATAGGTAGTAAAACTTTATTTTAGTTTTGTGATAAACACAAGGGAGAAACTTGTCTCTATGCTGGAATATTGTGTAGGTGGGTGGGTTGGTTGGTAAGGTGTAGAAAAAGCCAGAGCTTTGAGAGCTGCTAATCAAGTTAAGTAATTAGATGTATGTTAAATGTATGCTAAGTATATTAAGTAATGTATGTATGAGCTACATATATATATATATATATATATATATATGAACCTAGCTCATTTTGAGCAATAATGTGTATTCTTTATTCTCACTGGATGTGTTCACAATACAGAATGAACACACCAAATGCTCTATTCCACACTAGCTAGCTATGACAACCCATGGGTAACCAATTTTTTAAATTCATACTGTTTAGGGTTACTTTCTATGCCGCTACAGTTCCACTCAACTGACTAATGGAAGTTCTCTCTTTTTTTTATTCTTTTTTTTATCCAAGTCTCTCTCACTCACAGGCTTGTCTTTTTTATTTGATTTTATTTTCCAGGGATTGAACTCAGGGCTGCTTGCAGAATGCGCATTGCACACCTTTTAGTTGCTTCCCTTTTGAAACTGACCATGCATTCTTCACAAGCCTTGCTGTAATGAATACTACATATGAGGGTAAATTATTTTGAGGATTTTCCCCTGATATTCTGCTTAAACGAGGACAGCCATATTGTTGTAAAATCTTATAGTAAAACCTCAAGAATACATACATACATCAGGCTTTTATGATGCAAATATTTCAATCTTGAAGCTGAAATACTACACCACTGTGGCTCAGAAATTACAATGGTACCAGGGTGGACCCAGACGGAAGTATGAAGACGGTATCCAACACCATATGGCCATTTCAGTGGTGAGAATGTTGATATGACTTTGGCTTTGGAATATATTTTAAAACTATGGGATTGAACCGATTCAAGCTAATCTTTGATACATGATGCCCTTTGTTGCTACCACACACCACGCGCACATTAGAGATAAACTTTTCCGGCGCGTCCTGCTGACTTTGAAATACTCTTTCTAGACTTTAAGGAGCCCCTGGTTATCAGAAAACAGCTTAGAACACCTGAGAAGCACTTGTTAGCCACATCAATGGATTCTGGTGAGATGCGCTGTCAACATTGTGGGAGATGTGGGTGAGATTGGATTTTAGGGGAGTTGAGAGGGCCCAGCAGAATCACTATTAGTTAAAGGATGTCCGACCACATACGTACGTGTGTGGGTTTCGCAGTTGGCTGTAATAACACTGATAATCGGTTCTAGCATTTGGGGATTGTGCCACACCAGTGGGAATGCTACCATCAAAGGACAATGGTCGGAATTGGTTTAACTTGAAGCGTAGGGTGACCCGCTATGTGGGATCTGTTGTTGTACGGGCAATAATGATTTGCGCACCTGTTACTACCGTCGAATCTTATGTCACCGACACATGGTGAATATGCACAAAAATTAATCCTGCCATTGTATTTTAGAGTGTTATTATTTAACTCCCACCTCCCCCCTCTCCCGCTACTCTCCCATTTGTTCCCTCCTTATTTTCAGCATAGTGTTTGAATCTGTATTTTAGTTGCTACAATGTACAGTGCAGGGTTGGTTTGCATTCTTAAAAAAAAGTATGAACTTGATTATTTGTTGCTGAGGCTTTGATGCTGAATAAGCTTGTTACTATTTAATTAATTGGGGTGACATTAAAGGGAGAGAAGGATGGGGTCGAGCTGCAGCATTGAGGCTAGTCTTTGTGCGTCCACTGGTTCCATTGGCATTGGACTGCAACAACAATAGGTGTTTATGCTTATCCTAATGCAGAACTTGATAGCCACACAAAGAGAAAATTGGCAGGGAATGCTGAAGCATGCTAGACCTACTGTATTTAGAGACATCCAATAATCAAGACTGGGAGAATTGTCACTTAATCACACAAATATTTATGGAATGAAGAATGCATTGCTGAAAAATAACACAATCCTTTCTCAGTCTGCACACGAGCAAATTAGCAGTCCTTGTATTTTGCTGTCTCTCCAATAGAAGCCACTTGAATTTCAATTTGTGGTAATTAACGCTCTATACACTCTTAATTTGGTTAAACTAGTTCACGGAATATTTCCCTCGAGAATTTGATAATTTACTGATTTTTACCTGTGCTTGGTCTCAACCGCTCAGTCGGCTTCTAATGTACATGGTCATCAAGTTCTGGCTTTCATAACCACTAGAATGTGCCATTCTAGCTTTTATGAAGGGTTAGAGCTTAATAACCGTGTCATTAATCCGTTAATTATGTATCTTCTGTGGAGAAGGTGTTTTTCCCCCTGGCACCAAAGAGGAGTTCTGTTGCCACATATGTAATGGGTGGTCTATTGAACACAATTTGTAGGAGTGCAAATGAAAAGTGGGAGGGGTTTTACCAAAACTCAATGCAGGAGAACTGGTGGTTAGTGCTATTGGCTCTGGGTTCAACTTCCTGCAGGTATTTTATCTCCCATTTTACCTTTGATGAACGGTTCTCAATTTGTTTGTTACATTCTCACGTTGCTAGATGATGAAATCCTCTGTGGACAAATAGCTAATGGAACAAGCTTTTGTAATAATGAATCAGTTTATGGTAGTAAAGTTTTTTTCGTTTAGCTAATTAAATTTTTATGGAATGTACAGCAAAACCTCTGTTTTGTCAACCCCTTGAGAAACAAGGTTATCGTTATTGCAAATAGAAGTCATAGACATGCTTTTTCTTTTTATTGCAGCACCATGTGCTACTACTACATCACCATAGTATATAGCTAGGAACAGTTACTCTAATTTTCACACACCATGACAAGGGTTTTGTCATAGTTTTTCATTGTATTTGCATCGTGCAGTTCATCACATTTGAGTTTCTAGCACATACACTAAATAAGAGAGTTTGTAGCTAAAGCAGTCGTTAACTGCTAATATATCTTGTAAGTGTCAGGTAATATTTTGACAGTAAATTCAGTAGGAAGAACAGCAAATACAAAATGTGGCCTGTATACGTGATCTATCCTATATTTAGATGCACCTTTACATTCTTCTATAATTTCTCTTTTGTACCCGTGCTCAGTCAGTCTTGTAACCGCCTAGAGCCTGTCATTATGTACAAATTCATTGTCTCGTTCCTAGCATATCCAAGCATTAGCACTGCGAGGGTTACCTTGTTGTTTAAGGTAACAATTAACCGGCAGCTATAGGGAAACTTCAGTGGGATTACCAGCGTCACAAACTATGATGAGCACTTACACAACATGGGAACATGTAGTTGCCACGAACGTGAGACAACAATGCTGAGAATGTCACAGTGCAGATTATCTGATGAATTGAAAAATCTTTCATCTTACCATGTGCCTGAGGCATTTTTCCGACTTCTGCATGGATTGAAGTATCAGATAACTTGTAAACAAGCCACTTTATTACTCTACTATGTTCCTTTCTCTCCCATATAAATGAAAAGGTTGATATAGTGGTCAATATTATTTGAGTCATTATAAGATGATACTAGCTATCTGTTTCCTATTATGTAGCTAGAGATGTCAATATTATGTAGTTATTTTTTAAAATAGAAGCTATTTCCTGCTTGAAGTTAATTGTTGTGTAAAGTGAAAACAATCATACAAAAGGATTGCCATTTCCGTACCAATTTTTGGCGACATTTTTCAATAACTAGTGCATGCACAACACAATATATCCCACAAGTTCCCATTCTCCTATTGAATCCAATTGTACCCAAAACTTTAGTTTGGAATAAAAACTAATTTATTATTATAACATGTACTTACTGATTGTTGTTGTTGTGTTTTGTGTGTATACATGTATATATGCATGACTACAGAGCTGATGTTTCTCTATTTGACAACTTCCACTGGACGGCACTCCACCATGCATGTCACAATGGCGAGGTAAGTGATCCCACATTCTTTAGGATTACTTCGTGAACGTTTGCACCAAAGCTTTCTGGCATTAACCGGTCACTTGCGTAGCCAGCCAGCGTCAGCCTGTCATCTCAGGGAGTGGGTGTGTGAGTGTCTATTTGTAATTAAAGGTGTTAACTTTTCACTTTTCCGTGAGAGGAGTAACTGGCCAATTAAACCAAGCCCTCCACAACCTCTCAACTTATTGACAGTCTGCATACGAATTTGATTATGTAATAAATATTTAGGAAGCTCTGGGTCACACGCAAGCAAGCTACATGCAGCCTGCATGGAGCAGGAAGGGAAACTTGATCTAGGTGGCACTTGGAATGTGCTGAATTTCACAGTTTTCTGTTGGTCTACAGGTGGGGCTTAATGCCGCCTCGTGTTTACTGGGACTTTACATGCTTGAAATTATTGCTTAACTAATTTGGTTTTTACTTTGGTAGTGATATCATCCGTAAAAATGTCTCCTACGCTTAGCCTAGTCTAGGATGTTGTTGGTTGTTGTTTTCCCCACACTGAAGTCATTTGTGGTCGTTATTTTTAAGTCAGATTTGTTTTTTATTTGTGAAAACCACAATTGTGAATGTTTATACAAAAGTTGGATAAGCTATGGTAACACAAACTCTTCATCAGGCCTATGCTGAAAAATGATATGTGTCAAAACAATCATTACTTTGAGAGGTGTTACATTCTGGAAATACTTGAACTTGACCTGGACAATTATTACAAATTGAATACTTTATTGTCATACAGGCGGGCGTCAACCTATTTTCACATTCCATTCTTTTTTAATCCAAGAGTGTTCTTATTGTCTTCATGTGAGTTACTGATGTCCTATTTGAGTGGCAGTCATAATTTTTACGTACATTTTTGCTTATTTTCTCTCCAGTTAATAGAGAGTTGAGTAAGTATTTACATGATCTGATTCCCAATTGTGTAGTATAATTTTGAAACCACAGTGAGCTTAGTCCAACTATAATAAAATTTGTCCACACACACACAAGCACGCACACTCACACAAGGTGCACACAGATATAAAACATGTACTAGTAAAGTTTAAATGAACATGATTAGTTGACTCTACTGTACTTTCAAGGCATGTTATAATACTCTGAATACGGGCAATTGAAAATTACCAACAAAGATGGACAAGTTTGAAACAACAGATCACTTGGTGGAGATGTTGAAGAAAATGCACAATCAAACAGCCTAGTCACACGGTATGAAATGTGTGTGGGGTCCGAGACAAGTGGTATGTAGCAGTTATCTGCTATTATGAACCTGGCGACTTCAGTCATTTGGCACTTGAATGTCCTAGAGTGATCATGGTTACTCAAGATAAAACAAGACAAACAGATCCAGAGTTTTTGCTTCATTGCCATAGCTACCACATGTAATCTCCCAGCACACCTGGCTTACACTGGCATGACTTGCATATTTGAGAATTACTGCCTTCTGTATTCTATATCTGTTCCTGAGTCATTCTCTCAGAGTAGTGGAAGCTTATACTTTTACATGAATCTCGGCACATTATGAGCTCATATAACACACATGAAGCAAGCAATCCTGGCATTGATAGGCTATGAGTACTGCATATTATTGAAATCCAATATGAGCAAGGTATTAGCCATTTATAAAAATGCCATATAATTATATATACTGCATTGACGTGTTATGCTCAACTAGTTCATTTGTTGTAAAGCTCCTTGTTGGAGACATGCGTATAAATACTCATATAGAATACTACGTATGTGTGTATTGGCTTGCTGACACTTTGCTCGCCCACTTGTGAGATTATATCATCAAGTTTACAAGTGTATTTTGGTCTCCCAGGAGATCTATTAGTTATTGTATGCCAAGAGTTTATCTGGGAACTATAGTAATCTGCACACACCTGTGAACTGTCTGAGAGGGACATGTATGACATATGAATGGTGTGGACTGTCTGGGAAGGACATATGACATATGAATGGTGTGAATTGTCTGGGAAGGACATATATGACATATGAATGGTGTGAATTGTCTGGGAAGGACATATATGACATACGAATGGTGTGGACTGTCTGGGAGGGACATATGACATATGAATGGTGTGAACTGTCTGGGAGGGACATATGACATATGAATGGTGTGAACTGTCTGGGAGGGACATATGACATATGAATGGTGTGAACTGTCTGGGAGGGACATATGACATATGAATGGTGTGAACTGTCTGGGAGGGACATACATGACATATGAATGGTGTGAACTGTCTGTGAGTTGTGAACCCTGTCTGCTAGTTGAAGTTTATTCAGATTTAAAAGCTCAGTGTTTCCCCTCAGGATATGTGGTTAATTTAATTAATTACTAAATTAGTTTATAGCCAAATATGACCAGGGAGAGGTTGATACATTAAAAATGATTTATTTTGACCTATTCATTTTTAACTCCATGTAATTTTTATTATTATTATTATTATATTATTGTAGCTAATATTTTTATTATTGTAGCTATATTACAAAAACAACAAAAACAAACAGAATTAATAGCTATGGAAAACTATACAATAGTAGTATTTTTTTTTTGTATGTTCCACGACTTTAAAAAAACAAAAACAATAAAGAATTAAAAAATCAGGGAGAGGTTGATACATTGTATTGATACTTTGTATTGTTGAAACCCTCACTGCATCAATGAAAGTAGTGAAGAGAAAATTACTATATGTTCATGGCATAAATTCAGGAGCTTCAATCATAGTGCAAACAAATTTGAGTTTTTTTTGGAAACAGATTATGAAAATAGGGAAGATTTCGCACTAAGAGCTGTGCACTCTTCAAGACTTGTTGAATGAATAGCTAGACTTGATAAAATGTGTGATTCATAGCCACTTCAAAACATGGCAAGCTTTCTATAGATATTTTACTTTCAATTTTTAAAAGTGTGTGTTATTGAGTTTTTCTTTTTTTCCTACCATACCATGCATGCGTGTGGGCCTGTGGCACGTGCTCATGTCTGCCTGTTTTCTGTCTGCCAATTGTTAGTATGCACAAATATTTTGTACGTGCACGTAAATATGGGCTAGTCAAATTACAAACTCGTACAACTCAACTTAAGTTGCGAGCTTAGAATGGTTATATTACATGATCTGCATCATATGATCCTTGTGTGGTGATCAAGCACTGCTACATTCTGGGATGCCACTACTAGTATATGTTTGTATTGCTTGCTGATTTGTTCTGGAGTCTGTAGTATACAAGAATTCTCCTTTACAGTGCTTCTCTGATGACAGACACTTACCTGCAAACACAGTAGATTATAGACTATTGGATGTACGAATGGGTTCACTAAAAAAAATTTCTCATGTTTTTGGATCAGATACCACGGAATCGTGATAGCTGTACTGTGTATACTGATCTCAGCATCTTTCACTCCTTCCTCTCTTCCCTTTTATCCTGTTTCCTCTTTCTACCATTTCATTTTTTCTCTGCCTCTGTCTTCCACATCCTCCTTGCTCCCTCTCCTTCTACTCTTTCTCATACATTTTCTTTCTTCCATTTCAGATTGAGATAGTGAAGCTTCTGCTGGATGCTGGGGCAGACATCAATGCACAAGGCGTGAACGGAGGTACTCCTTTGATGAGGGCTATCCAAACATCCCAGAAGGAAACGGTCATCCATTTATTGGACAGAGGGTAAGTCTAATAGCATCCAGGCTCCCCACACCGGAGTAATTAGTACTAATTAGCATCAGCGGTATGTCTGTGTGTATGGAAATACTCCAACTGAACCCCCAGTGCAGGTCAGCGGTAGTTGGCCACTTAGCCGCAGGTTAGGTGGGGTTAATCATAGGCGGGAACTCCTATGCAGTGGTAAAGGGATGCTGGGCTGTGTGGGCCCGGCATCACGTGGGAGGTAGAGCGGGAACTAGTGTCTTGGCCACATACGTACACGTGTAAACTAATAGAAGTGAACTCTGCCACGACGAGCTAAGTTTTCTTTTATGGCTTCAACAAACGTATCAGAAGGCGCTGGGCCATCAGGAGGTGGGGAGGGAACCAGCACCAGAATACTGCCGGAGGAAGTAGTAGAGTGCATCAAAGCGGTGGTGTCCCAGCTGCTGGACCAGAGGGCCGCTCCTACTTCTGCCGACCCTCCCACTCAACCAGCTACAGGTGGAGATACTGGAGCAGCTGGTCCCCAGGCTGAGACTAACAGTGGTCCTCCAGCTGGTAGGTATAGCAGGTTATGTAGCATTAGTTATTTGGGGCTGTAGGCTAAGGCTGGGGCTGAAATTTAGCCCCTAGAATTTAGCCTAGAATTTAGCCACTAGTATTTAGCTGGCACCTGAGCTGAGTGGCTCTTGGGCTGAGTGGCACCTGGGTTGAGGGGCAGGCCAATTAATAATGTTGGGTAGTGAGAAACCACTGTGTCTGGATGCATGTATGTACTTGTGGGGCACATAGTGCTCTTGTGAGGGTGAGTGAGGGGGTTATTAAGGGGCAATAGTGTCCCTTGAAACTGGTCGAATATATGGTTTCTGATAAAGACCCACAGAATGTTGCCCTACTGTCCAGTCTGTTCTTAGTTTTGGGGGTATAATACGGTTTCTCGTTATTTGTGAACAGTGTCATCTAGCCGTCAGGGGCTAGATCTCGGACTTGGCTGGGTCCATGGTAGCAGAATAAGTGGTGTGACCCTTTCTCTGTCACGTTGTATCTGCTCTAGTGGCGTGGGTAGTGAGACTCCCACCTACATTAGTGATTCCATAGCTAATGTGTAGGTGAATTAGCCCTGTCTGTGTAAGTGGAGTGACCCTTACCGAATGACAGGTGGTGCGCTGCTTCCCGGAGGCGGTTAAGCCTGCATAGGGGTCGCTTGGGCCGGTGTTGATGAATGGTTTATACCACATCCTCTAGGGCCACGACTGGGGGAGTTCAACATGTGTGCGGCTAAGGACCTCGGCCTCCCAACAATTGATGCCACTGCTGCCACCACCCCTGAGTCGGCAGTACCAGGGGTGCCAAAGCAAGGGGAGCCCTCCAAGGCGCCTGAATTAAAGGCCCCCTCCAAATTTCAGTTGGGTCAGACACTCCCGGTGGTGCCAGCCAGAATTGTCCGCCGCATCCTGAAGGGTGATTTTGTGGACATGGCAGAGCTTGTGGAGGAGAACCTGGAGTTGGAGGCGCGACGGTCTGTGGAGGGTGAAGAAACCAAGCCCCTGCCTCCCCACAAGCTCCGCCCAGTGGCGGATCTCCTGGGCTGGACCAAGGCCTTCTGCCACTTCGCGGGAATCGTAGTACAGGCCCACCCTAGCAAGGCAGTTGACCTGTGGGCATATTTGGCCGTCATCCTGTCCGGTGGGGATAGGGGGGACTGGTGGCGAGCATATGACTCTCGCTTTCGGCAGCAGGTGCCATCATTGGAGAGGGCCGAGTTTGGCAGACTTGACCAGGCTCTTTTCACCAGGTGCCTCCTGTCGTCTGGGGCCGGTGCTAGCCAGAAGCCCACACAAAGCCCTTCTACGGACAGTGGGATGGTCCCCAAGGCGAAGAGGCGTAGAGTCACGGCTTGCTTCGCATGGAATGACAGCCGTCCATGTGCTGTAATCCCATGCCGATTCCAGCACGTCTGCTCCCGCTGTGGCGGTGAGCACAAAAAGTCTGCCTGCCCTTCAGAAGATGGAAAAGGGAAAAACAATTAACTTTGCCTTGTGCTAGTTTTGGTGGCTCTTTCTCTTTGTTGGCTGTTTTGTAGTTGTTGTTTTTTGCGGTTTGTCGATATTGTATCCACAAAATTAATATTCATTATCATGTCAGTTAACTATGATGTCATCATTACGAGTGCCCGTCTGCACACGCACTGGTCACTGGCCACGATGGTCCGGGTGTTGTTGGGGGAGGTATATTGGGGAGGAAACGAGGTAACTGTAGGATAGGGTGGGATAAGTTATGGGTGGTTTGGGGGGTTGGGATAGCATAGGTATGACATAGGGTGGGGATGGTTGTTCCACCTTTCTGAAGGTGGTGCCAGTGTCAGGCGGCTACAATTGTCCTGATGGTGTTCCAGAGGTGGTACAGCTAGTCCTGATGGTGTTCCAGGATAGTCCTGTCAGGTGGTACAGCTAGTCCTGATGGTGTTCCAGGATAGTCCTGTCAGGTGGTACAGCTAGTCCTGATGGTGTTCCAGGATAGTCCTGTCAGGTGGTACAGCTAGTCATGATGGTGTTCCAGGATAGTCCTGTCAGGTGGTACAGCTAGTCATGATGGTGTTCCAGGATAGTCCTGTCAGGTGGCACAGCTAGTCCTGATGGTGTTCCAGGATAGTCCTGTCAGGTGGTACAGCTAGTCCTGATGGTGTTCCAGGATAGTCCTGTCAGGTGGCACAGCTAGTCCTGATGGTGTTCCAGGATAGTCCTGTCAGGTGGTACAGCTAGTCCTGATGGTGTTCCAGGATAGTCCTGTCAGGTGGTACAGCTGGTCCTAATGGTGTTCCAGGATAGTCCTGTCAGGCGGTACAGCTGATGTTCCAGGGTAGTCATGTAAGGAGTTACAGCTAGTCCTGACGGTGTTCCAGGATAGTCCAGCCTGGCGGTACAGCTAACCCTGATGGTGTTCCAGGATAGTCCTGTCAGGTGGTACAGCTAGTCCTGATGGTGTTCCAGGACAGTCGTGTCAGGCTGTATGATACAGTGTCATGTGATAGTTAGTACTGATGTCGTGATGGTGTTCCACACCGGCAGTGTACAGTAGTGAGGTACACGATGTTGTGTGACTGTGTGGTGTAGGGTCGCATCTGCATCCATATCCTTACACGGAGGATCTGTTGACCCTGGCCAGCAGAAGATCGACTAGGCCTATTCCTTCAGTGGAAGGATGGAGCCACATTCAGTGCCCGATGGTGCCAGAATTGTGGGAGGAGTGCCTGGCTAGTCACCCAGACAGGCCCTACGTCAGGACCCTAATAGAAGGTCTCCGTGGTGGGTTTCGGATTGGGTTTCGGCATGGGTCAGTGTCATGCCGCAGTGCCACGTCTAACATGCAGTCTGCTGACGTGAGGCCCGAGGTGATACGTGACTTCCTAGCCTCAGAATTGGCGGCTGGTAGAGTGCTGGGTCCACTTGGGCCAGATGTAGTGGATCAAGTGCATGTGAACAGATTTGGGCTTGTTCCAAAGGGCCACCAGCCGGGCAAATGGCGCTTGATTGTGGACCTGTCATTCCCTAGAGGTCTCAGTGTGAATGATGGAATTGAGCCTGAGGTCTGCTCCCTTCACTACACCTCAGTTGACGAGGCTTGCAGGAGGGTGATTGCCAAGGGTCGCGGGACTGTTCTAGCAAAGTTTGACGTAGAAGGGGCATTCAGAACAGTCCCAGTACACCCGGAGGACAGATGGCTACTCGGGATGAGTTGGGAGGGTCATGTCTATGTGGACAAGGTCCTCCCCTTTGGACTTAGATCAGCCCCTAAGTTATACAATGCTGTGGCTGACGCACTGCTGTGGATTCTGGAGAACTCGGATGGGTTGGAGGGTATACACTACTTAGACGACTTCCTCCTGTTCGGTGACCCCAACTCAGACCAGTGCGAACATGCCTTGCGGTTAGCATTGGATCGCTGTGATGCCCTGGGTGTGCCGGTGGCCCCCAGGAAGACTGAAGGTCCGAGTACTACCTTGACTTTCCTTGGTCTCGAGCTGGACACTCTGTCCATGACGGTGCGTCTGCCGCCATTGAAGCTCGATCGTCTCCGAAGGGAGATTCAACGGTGGGAATGTCAGAAATCCTGCACCAAGAGAGAGTTGCTGTCAATCATCGGTCAATTGCAACACGCATGTTGTGCGATCAGACCTGGGAGGTCCTTTCTAAGGCGCATGATCGAGCTCTCCAAGTGTGTAAAGGAGCTGCATCACCGAGTGCGCTTAAATGCAGCCTTTCGATCTGACCTCAAGTGGTGGGGCTGCTTCTTGCCCATCTGGAATGGTACATGCCCAATGGAGAGTTTGTGTCGAAGAGCACCTCAGATTGTTTTGACTTCTGATGCCTCTGGTTCGTGGGGCTGCGGGGCGTTCACATCAGGTGGTAGCTGGTTCCAGTTGCAGCTTCCAGAGAGCTGGGATGGTGTTCATATCACCGTCAAGGAGTTGCTGCCTATCGTGCTGGGTGTGGCCATTTGGGGCAACAGGTGGGTAGGCCTCTCAGTTTCCTGCCTCTGCGATAATGCTGCAGTGGTCTCTATCGTGAACACTGGACGGTGCAAGATGGACAGAGCCATGCACCTAATGAGGTGTCTGTCCTTCTTCCTAGCCAGGTGGGGGGTGTCATTGGTGTGCAAACACATTCCAGGAGTCCGCAATAGTGCAGCAGATGCATTGTCACGTGGTAACCTTCCTTCCTTTCAGAGGCTGGTTCCCGACGCAGACGAGAGACCAACAGTCCTACCGGACATCCTGTTGCAATGCCTGGTGTCCGGAACTCCAGACTGGACAAAGGTGGACTGGATAGCCTTGTTCAGGCATTCTTCGTGAAGGGCCTCGCCCAGTCCACTCACAAGGTGTACAGCAGTGGCCAGAAGCGTTTTCTGGATTTCTGTGCCGCAGCTGGTCTGCGAGCGGTGCCGGCGGACGAGGAGGTTCTGTGCAAGTTCGCCGCTAAGTTGGCGAGTGAGGGTCTACGACATCGCACCATCAAGTCCTATATGGCTGGTGTGCGTCACCTTCACATTGAGGAGGGTCTCGCAGATCCATTCCTGCCAGCCCTACCCCGTCTCCATTATGTATTGAGGGGGGTGAAGAGGACAGAGGGAGGAGGTGGTGATCCTAGAAGGGAGCGTCTTCCTATCACCCCACCGCTGCTTCGCCAGATGAAGGAGGTATGGGACTCGCGGGCGTCCGATCCTGATCGTGTTATGCTATGGGCTGCATGCTGCCTGGCCTTCTTTGGCTTCCTCCGGGCAGGGGAATTTACTGTGCCATGCGACTCTGGCTTCGACGCCTCCACCCACCTTTCTTGGGGCGACTTAGCGGTGGATGACCCAGCCAATCCAAGCATCCTCAGTGTCCACCTCAAGGCATCCAAGACTGATCCTTTCAGAAAGGGCATTACCCTGTTTATTGGTAAGGTTCCTTCCGATCTGTGCCCGGTGTCTGCCATGTTGGCATACCTGCTGGTGCGGGGTAAGCGCACTGGCCCACTTTTCCAGTTCAAGGATGGCAGACCCTTGACTAGGCAGAGGTTTGTGATGGCAGTGCGGCAAGTTTTGCTCAAGGCTGGCGTCCAGGCTGATCGGTATGCTGGTCATAGTTTTCGTATTGGCGCAGCGACAGTTGCCGCAGCCAGGGGTATGGAGGACTCAATCATTAAGACACTGGGCCGATGGAAGAGCCTGGCATACTTGGAGTATGTGAAAATTCCGAGACAGCAGCTGGCAAACTATTCAGTGATGCTCTGTTAGACTGGTGATGTGTGTGTGTGTTTGGGTGTGTGTGTGCGTGCACGTGTGTGGTTGTTTAACTCTGGCAAACGTTATTACTAAGTTAAGTCAAGTATTTTAAATTTATTAGGAGTAGTAATAATAACATCCTTCAAAGTAAGAAAGAAAAAAGAAAAGAAAAATGCAGGAAAGTTTTTAATGAGAAGAGATAACCAATACAGGGAATTAACATCACAGTTATGTCAAATCGGAAGATTTAACAAATAAAATTGGAATTTCAAGTCATTAACTTATTCTGTCCAGAGGATGTTAATGGAATTATAATTATGTTAAAAATACAATTATAATTTAATAGACAATTTAAAAAATTACAAAAAAAAAAACAAAAAAAAAAAACTCCAATTATGGACCATCCACAACTCCCTTCTAACCTCCAAATTTTCCACGGAGTCAGCAATCTCCAGTCTCTCGTACTCGTACGCGCTACTCTCTTCGCCAGCATCGTACGTGAAGGACCCATTACGAGAAGGCAGGTTGCTGTTGAAGCTGGACAAAGTAGAGCACGTGCTAGACATGCTCTCAGTACGAGACAAATCTGCGCTCAAATTCGTTGGTTGTCTCTGCGAGTTTATACAAAAAAAATTTAAAAAAATAATAAATTGTTAACAGCTTGCCAATTTCAAATTAATGAGTAAAATATAACAATTAATACATAGTGTAAATATAAATTATTATCCTATTGTACACTTTGGAAATGAGTCCGTAGAAATAAAAGTACATACATCACTGTAACTAAGCACACACACACAAATGTGCACAAATATCTCACCAAATTTGGAAGGTCGGGTCGTTTTTGAGTCATCCTTATGCCACTCCCACCTATTCCACCACCTACAACTCCCCCAGCACTGGAGTCAGACTGACTCGAACTCTTGGATGAGAATCCATTTCCCTCACTGCTGGTGGTTTCATTGGAATCAGTGGATTTATTAATTGGCTTATGACGGCCTGAATCGTACCAATTCTTCCCTTTACCTTCAGTGGCAACATTACTTGAAGACACCAAGGTCCCACCTTTTCTCCCACTCAATCTGTCATCTGGATGAACTTCGGTGGCAGCACCAACATGAGAGGCAGAGGTTCTATTGCTGTCGTCTACAAAATTCTTGTTGACAGGTGTCGGGGAGTAGTCATGAAAGGTACCTTCAGAGGGGTTGGACAATGGAGACAGCAACTGCTGGCCACTCCCATGTGGGAATATCTGTCGTGACGTGCTCCCCGCACTGCCGGGCCTCTTCAGCGTTCCTCCATCTTTAATTTCCGCGGTCAGACTGTTGGAAATAGCGCCCATGCTCAGCTGCAAAGGGGTCAGAATCTGTCGAGAAGGGAGAGTCTTTGACCCACCTGGTCCTATCTTGACCTTTCCAGATGAAGAGCCTCCTGTAGTGGCTTTGTTGGACGACCCTGACGATCCTTCCCGATCTTTAGGGACAGGCATAATGGTGCTATCCATGCTGGCCGTCCTACGATGACGAATCTTTAAACGAGATTGCCTCTCCTTCTTGAGAGAGACTTTCTCCACCTCCTGAACACCGGCGTACTCGTCATCCGTCACAACCATCGGCCCCAGACTGAGCATGTGCGGCAACACCCCGGGTTCAGGCTGCTCTTCTAAATTCAAGATGTCCATGTTGCCTCGACTGGCATCTTGGGACGGGAGGACGATAGAAAACTCCCCGTGGTGGGCCAGGCCGGACAGGCCGATGCGCGACTTGTCTGAAATCTTGTACTTGGGCTTACGGGCACTGGCACTCTCGGCACTGCGTGGGCGCATGTTGATGCGGGAGATCTGATTGGTCATCTCAGGAGGGTTATGGTGCTGGAGTGTTAAGGAGTGCTCTTTCTCAGCCTGCAGGATCTTGATAGCCACTGACTGTGAGTTCAATTGGGACTCCAGTTCTGACATGCGCAGGGTTTGCTTGGAGATTTTTAATTTAGCTGCATCAAGCTACATGGAACAGACCATTTACAAAAATGATAATTATAATAATAATAATAATAATAATAATAATAATAATAATAATAACAAGGTATCATATAAATAAAATTTTATGAGTATGAACAGATAAATATAACATCACTGTCTAGTACATTTATTTACATACTATTGCTGTGAATGCATGATACGGTAGGAGACAAAATAAAGTTCTGAATTCCGCTCTGTAGTACGGCATAAATCGGTAGTTTTTAACCGTAGTTTTTACTGTTGCATTCCGTACCGTTTTGACTTAACGGTCGACACCATTTACTAAAACGGTAAGAAAACGATTAAGCTTTTCCCTCGATCACAAATATTTTCTAGCTAGAAACTCTTCCATAGCTATATCAGCAAGCTAAGGCCTTGTATCGACCATTAAATGCTACGGGGATAGTGCAAAGAAGATCATATAAAAATTTAACTTGCTTCAATAAAGCTGCAGACCAAAGTTCCGACGGGCACAGAGCTCAAACGAGCTCCACACTTCGTAGGTCTCCCGTTAGCTACTGATGGACCTCCAGTAGTAAAAAATCTAAGCCTGAGAAGGCCCTAACATCAAGAAATAATCGCTACTGTGCGGTGGTCAAACTAACAGTTCTCCGCAAGACAACTTTGAATAGGAAGACTTCAATTGCTTTTAACCCGAAAAACTCCGCCTCAGGAGCCTGTAAACAAAACATCGGAACGTTTTATTGGATGAACGATTTTTTATATTTTTTTGAGGAGACATACGGTGAACAAAAAAAAAACGGTAACGCGGTCAAACTGAACAGCCGTTTTACCAAATGGCGTACCGTTTTCTCCCTGTTTTTTTTTTTAATCGTGCGACAGCCGTTCTACGGAAAGGAATTCGGAACTTTATTTTGTCTTCTACTGTATGCATAGTTTTGGATGTTGGTCACTAACGCATCTTTAAAAATGCCGGTAATACATTTTTTATGAGTGCTCAAATAAAAGTGTAGAAGATGTAACTAGTTCAACGCAGTAGGTTTGCGGAGGCTAACACATTTTACCACCCCTGCACACTTAGTTATATGTAGATATCCTCAAAATCAAACATTGAGTTGGCACCACTCCCCCCCCCCCACTTCCCCTCACCTCAGACTCCGTCTTCATTAAATTCTTCTGTTTCTGGAAAGCAGTGCGAGCTGATATCACTTCTTTCAAGATCTCTGAAGCTTTGTCAGCTGTGATGGAAGCAAAAAAATAATAAAATTACATGTATATCCGCACACATGCATATCGCTGCAACTAACCTTTGACCTGCCTCTCCACCATTTGCAGGTTGAGTTGCCTGAGGTAGTTAATGTCAGCTCCCATCTGCTCCTTGATCTGCACGTGAAGCCTCTCCAGTTCCAGACTCTTGGACATCAGCATGCTCTTCTCTCTCTGAGTGACCTCCAGCTGTGTCTGGATCTGAGACAACTTGCCCGAGAAATCTGTCATTCCTTTCTGAAGTTGACTCACTTCCTCTCCTAATGTCATACATACGCACATACATACATCATGGGACATCATCTCACACATGTATGTACTTATATGCACACATGTATATACATTTATACATACACGTACATACATGTATTTGCACACACATGTACATTTATGTCACAAAGCCACCAATTGAATACAACGTATGTATGGATATTTACTTTAAAGGCGAATTCTTTCAAGTTATGGGAGCACAAATATACAAATTAATAACAGTGTGAAATGACAGATCAACACAATAGACAACACCTTACCCATCACACACACACTCTCTCTCATCAATCACATAAGGAGTCCACTTACAATCTACCACAATTACATGTTCAAATTTCTGACTACTACAACCACACGTAATGCATACGCACACAAGAATTAGACTACAAGGACATGACGTCATGACGTACGTTGCATTCTAATGATATCGGCGACAGAAGTAACTTCTTGCATCTTCATCTTGTCTGTCATAGCCTGTCTCACAAAGTCCTTGTAACCCTGTAGGTGGCCCTCAAGCTCCTTCCTCACTTTGAAGAGTTCCGTCTCCATAGCAACATGCTGTTCCTCAGTCTGATGAATATATTGGTCCTTGGTTCGCAACTGATCTTTCATCAGAGACACTTGCTCTCGCAATTCTAGAACCTAAACAAACAAAAACAAAAACGCAACAATTAAAAATAAACAACAACTTGTTACTACGAACAATTAAGAAATCATATCTCCATGATCTCGTTGAATGCAATAAGTCCTGATACAATGTATGCATATATGTGTTACTGCATTTATAAAATAGATTGTGTATACATACACCTACATATGTGACCGTCTACAGAAAAACCGGGCACAATGCGGCGTGCGTAAATATCGAGAAAAGATCGATTGATTTCTAAAAAATGTATTGTTTCAAGCCGACGGAAGGGAACGGTTAGGTCTATTATAGTGGGAACGACTTAAGCTATGACGATAAAACTTGGAGAGCTCAATATGTGGACGCCGACAACTCTGTAAGTGCAAAAAAAATTATTCGAAGGGTGCCGCGTTGTGCCCGGTTTTCCTGTAGACGGTCACATATACATACACCTATATAAATATATATATAAACCAAAAAATTCAGTGGAGACCAAGTACAATAATAGTGACATTAACATAATTAACACAATATCTCAATTCCTACGTTATAGAATAGTCAAAACAACAACAACAAAAACAAACAGCAAATATCCACATTGCATGTAAAAGAGTTAATGTAATAAAGCTTGTGTGAGAAAAAAAATTCCACTTTTTTTAACCAGAATTCGAATAATACAAAAGGCAATTAGTGATGCTAAATTGCATCTTCATTTCCATTAATGTAATAACTCTTCCATTTATATTCATGCCCACTTAGAGACTACTATCATAACTTACTTGAGACTTGACTTGAGTGAACTTCTTGTGGTGAGCCTCAAAGTCTGCCTTCATTTGCATCTCAATGTCACTGAGGGCGGAGTCTCGCACCATCACTTGGTCTTGCAACGACTCAATCCGCCGCTTCATCTCTCCCGCCAGCTTAGCGCCACCAAGCTCCACCCCCTGCAGAGTTCCCAGTACCCCCATCACAGTCTTAGCTTGGGTTGACTCTGCCTTCAGAACTTCACACACTGAATCCAGATGCCCTTGAGCCGTTGACAACTGGGCATCTCTAGAAGATGCTCCAACGGAGCGCTTCATGAAAACCTCGCGGCATTTCATGGCGGTGTCTGCAATATTGGTCATCTTCTTCTGCAGTTCCGCACTGGAACCGGAACAGGAGCTACTGAAACTTGAGGATTTGGAATCGGATTTAGAATCAGATTTGGAATCGGACTTGGACGATGAACCAGAGTTTCTGCGGTGCTGGAAGTTGGACAGGTAACCGACTGGAAGAGATTTGAACACAGATGGCACATTACGACTAGGCGGAGTTGACGCTGAGGAAGAATTCTGAGCGTCGCTCGTGGAGAGATAAGTTTGAAGACCTTGCTGAAAGTCTTCTATTTGCTGACACATTGACTCCACTTCCTTTACATCCACACTGGTCCCTGCCAAAGTGGAATTTAATTCCGTGAGAGATTGCAGTTCCGATTTCAGCTTTTCAAAGGCTTGCTGGAAAGACTCACTCTTAGGTGACTCGACTGAGCTGAAAGCTGATTGTATGTGCCGAAGCTTCTCTCTCAATACGTCGTTCTCGGAAACAGTCTCAACAATCTTGGAATCTGCCGCCATCAGCTTTTGAGTGAGAGTCTCTTCCAACTTTCGCACCCTCTCTTGGAGATTTGCGTTCTCAGCTTGCAGCTTTTGAGCACTCTCACCGGACGATCGGCTCTTAGAGTCTCTGGCTGCCTTCAGGCTAGTGGAGAGAGAGCGAACTTTTTCTGCAAGATGCTGCTTCTCAGATTCCAGAAAAAAGATTTTTCGTGTCATGTCTGAGGCTTTCTTTCTCATACTGACTGCCATTTCTTCATCCATGGGCGAATATGAATGAGACAAGTTTGGCACAGCAGTGGGAGGGGCCAGTTTCTTAATCATCTCCTTCAGCATTTTGTTTTCTTTCTCCAAAGCAATCATACGGTTCTGTAACTCCGCCATCCTTCCCGCGCTCATCGTGTGACTGCTTGCGGAATTTCCTTCTGAAGAAGTTGCACCACCAAGCCTTTGTTGCGGTGACTGCTTAGAGTCTGTTGGCAAACCTTTGAGCGTTCCAGCGCTGTGCCTTTTACCAGAAACTTCGGTTGCATTTTGTCCCAATGGAACAGCATGAAACGCACCTCGCTTGCTACCCAGCTTTGAAAGTTCGTTTTCTAACTTTTGCTTGTCGCCTTCAATAGTGGATAACTTACTTCGAAGTAGTTGAATCTCAGTCGTAAACGTCATTTTCAGCTTTTCCTTCTCAAGTCTCTGAGAATGCTGAGATTCTTCCAGAGCCTGAAACTCGCGCACTACGGAACTGTGTTTGTTGGTGAGGGCATCCATTTCACTCTGCATTTGGTCTTGACTGTTCTTGAGACAGGAGACTTTAGTTTCAAGCGTCTCGATATGCTGTTCTTTCTTAGAAATCTCCTCCAATTGGTGCAACAGATGTTTCTTGTCCACTTTCAGACTCTCCAAGTCTTTGGAAATACTTTCTCTCTTAGTGTTCGAGTCCGCAACAGACTTTTGACTCTCTTCTTCGATCTCTTTCACTCGTTCCTCTGCCAATTCTTCGCTGACAATCAACTGGGCAGATAAGCACACTTTCTGGGCGAGCAGCCCGGCAATCTGCATCTGAGCATGCTCAATCAAGTCTGTATTGGTTCTCATGTCTTCTCGTACTGACTGCATTTGGTCTTCTACCTGATCCAGTTCCAATTGAAGTCCATCTCTAGTGATTGCTAATTTCTCCTTTTCCAGTTGAAGCTGAGAAAGTTTTGCCTCCAACTCTTCTTTTTCAGTGAGCAAGTAATCCTTCTCTTCAGCCAGAATCTCTACCCGTTGACTAAGCTCCGCCTCTTTGCCATCAAAGTCTTCCTGCATCTTGATCACAACCTTCTTCCAATTTTTCTCTGATGTGTGATAACGTTCTTCCATTTTGGTGTTCTGTGACTTCAATTCATCAACTTGAACCTCCTTCTCTTGTGCAATGGCCTCAGTTTGAGTCAGCCTTGCCGTAAGAATGCGTTCTCGGTCCCGAAGAGTCGATACATCTCCTTTGAGAATGCTGACTTCTTTTAGCATCTCATCCCTCTGCAACTGCAACATCTCGTTCTCTTGTTTCAAAATATCCAAGTCTTCCATTACTTTTGATAGAGAGAGTTCAGCCAATTGGAGGTTGTTCAAAAGCAAGTGTTTGTCATCTTCAGCAGTGGAGAGAAGCTTGCGGCATTTCTTGACAAGGTCTACAAAGCTATCGTGAATCAGTGCCTGCTGGTGAGTGTTCACAATGGACAGGTCTCCACGAACCGATTCCAGGTCTGCTTTCAGTCTGGACACATGGGAATGCAAGAGTGGGAATTGATGGGCAAGCTTCTCTGGCAGGGCGTCTTCCAAGCCCCCAGTCACCCGAGGAAGAGACACACCCTCACTGGTGGCTTCGTCAAACTCCTGAATTTTGAGGTGAGCCTCAAGAGAATAAATTTCCTCTTGAGTTGAACGAAGCTTTCCTTGCAAGACCGACTTCTCTTCTCTCAAAATCCTGACCTCATTTAAAGTCTTCTCCGCGAGCGTGGCAGGCTCAGCAAATTTCTTCTGTCTGGTGTTGACCCCAGCAGCCCCATTGCGAGCTACTTCACCAGGTTGCTTCTTCATGCTGTCTTCCAAAGACCGATTATCAATTCGAAGCTGCTTGATAGTGGATCGAAAGCTCTCTTTAGTCTTCAAAGCTCCTTCCACTGCAATTTGCAACTTGTGCTTTTCTTCAAAGAGCAGTTTCTTGTCTGTGACGAGTTGCTCTATCTCAGCTTCCAGAGAGAGATTCTCATGCTCCACTTCCTTGTAGCACTTTTCAGTTTTATTCAGTTTGTCGTTGAGGGAGGTCAATTCATCGTGGAGGTTCTCATTCTCACTTTTGAGCCCGTCTCTCTCCGTCTGGAGCCTCTTAATGGCACTAGTATGGTGCGAATTCTCATCACGAAGGATTTCAATATCCTTCGAAAGGTCCTGCTCTCTGGCCTGCATTTTTAAGAAAGACTCTTTCTTCTGGCTCAGCTCACTCTCAAGCCTACGCTTGTCGTCTATTATCTCCCTCAGGCGTTTCTCCATCTCACGATTATCTAATTTCAGCTCGTCTATTTGCTGCAGATATTGCTTAGATGTTGATGATAGAGGAGATGAAGGAGCACTATCTCTTCTGCCGTCAGAAATCTGACGCTTGTGGTTTGACAATGAATTCCCCGTGGATGATGCAGCGTCTCCGTTGGCGTCCTTCGCCACCGTGTGCAGGGGATATCTCGTGTGGGGAGACTGGGGTAACGGAGATATAGTCCGGGGCTGGTAATTGAGATGATGGAGCTGTGGTGAGTGAACACGTAGAGGTGACGAAGGAGGGGGAAGCGGGGACTGAGATTGGGGGTGTGGTGAGGACGGCGTTGACGTGGTAACAGCTGGGGATGTGAGTACCGTACGACCATCCAGGAGGCGGGAGGGCAGACCCGGAGGAGAGCAAACGAACCGGAGACTCTTGTCCGATCGATGATGCGTCTCAAGCTGCTCGCGGAGACGGTTTCTCTCCACTTCTCGATCCTCGAGCTGTTTCAGAAGCATCTTATTCTTCACTGTGAGCTGCTCTACTTGCTGGGATAGTCCTGAATCAACTTGCTCCGTCTCCTCGGTTGAATCCAAGTGGCGGAGATAAGATTGTGCTGGGCGACTTCTCATTGGACCGGAGCTGCTGTTGCTACCGCTCATGATAGAGCCACTCATGCTTCCACGGGAGTCCATATGGGTAGTGTTAGGTGGGTGTGGTCTTCTGTTGGTGGACATGCCCAGTCCGTCATCGTCCTCATCTATAAATCTAATACAAATTTAAAAACACTTGTATCTGATTAGTGAAGATAAAATAATAAGAACTGGTATATTCAAACAATACGTACATACAAATATACTAATTATAAATATTTCCCCCATTATATTGCTATTGCCCCTTAATATGGTACATATTTACAAGTACCTCTGCTGATTCATTGGTGATTGGTTATGGTTGGGTGTGTCAGACTGAGGGAGTGGGTGTGGTGGGAGGTGGCTGCTCCAGGTCCCGGAAGATTGGCTGGCCGGTGAGCGAACACTCTCAAGTGAGCTATCTATAATGTATATACACATCACATGTAATTTTATATTGCATACATACAAGTATATATATATATGCATTTGTTTTGATGTTTTGTGTAGGACACAAAACTACGTAAAGACATTTCAAATTCCTGTTCAAAGGGCTACACACACAATTCGCATACTTAACATTAAGTAAATAAGCAAAATAAATAATTCACAAAAAAAGAAGAAGAAGCTGGATTGAAACTGTACCTTTGTCTGATGAGTAGCTATTGGTGCTGCTGGGACGTCCAAAGCTCAGACCAAACTACAGAAAGTGAAATACAACAAATGGTCCCACTCCATCACACACACACACACACACACACACACACACACACACACACACACACACACACACACACACACACACACACACACACACACACACACAACTGTTTTGATGTCTACCCACATACAAAATTCCTGTATTTCCTTGTTCTCAATTAAATATAAAAATCTATTTGGAAGCTGCCAAGGCCAGACTGCCTACCAGACCACGAAGAACAAAATATGAAGAATGGAATATTGGTACTATCATTTACTCCTCACACACACTAACTAACCATCACAACATTCAGTGCCAATGCTGTCTCTCATACACCGACAAAAATAAAAACAAAAACAAACAAAATGTACAAACACTAACAAAAGGAAATATCTGTTCATTAGTTCAACTCCAACAAAAAAAAACAAAAAAAAACAAAAACAAAAAAAAATTAAAAGCTGAAACAGTTGTATCCATGCATGCATGTCCATGTACATACGTATTTATTAAATGTTATAAATGCAAGTTTCTAACTTGAAACATACTATCAGTTGAGAATCCAATCCAAGGCAAACATCAGACACTCACACATTATACTGTGTAATTAACATATCAGCATCACTATGTGTTTACTCAGGCATGCATTAGGCCGGCACCACCATTGTCTGTAATGCAATTACTTACACTCTGGAATCTTGGCACAGCAGGGCCCTTGCTGATAATGGACACGAATGCAACGCACATACATACACGCACACACATGCGCTCAGAGCAGTCAAAACAACCTGTTGCTGAACCTCCCAAGACGAATAGCCAGTCAAGCATGGATGGGTGAGTAAACAATACCCTGCCCACAGGGATACAAAACACTAAAAAGCCTTCACCTTGTACAACACTTACAGAACACTTTACCACATGTAAGCAAGTAATACCTGACCATAGGTAGCTAAGACTTCTGTAAGGGCCACTCACACCCCATTACCTCCTAGTAGGAGGTGTTAATTAGTTTTCATAATCAACAATCCCACTTACAAAAACATACCATAGATATAATATTGCTGATATAATGCATACAATTACATCTACAATGGTGCATACTTAAATTGAATTAGGCAATTACTGCAGTCATGGCTTGCCTTCCCCTGCTATACACCATAATTACATAATTGTGCAGGAAACGTAATACGTAAATCTAATTTTATAATTGCCAGATAATTCCCCACAGGTCCTTTAACTAGCTAAGCCTACTAACACAAACCTTGTCTATCTTTCAATTACCTTCCCCACTATTCATGTGTGTACTTACATGTACTTCGTGTGTTTTGGGTATTATCAGATCTCGAAGTCTGCAACAAAAATTATAACAATAATATAATTTCTTTTTGTACAATAATAACCATAAAGTGTACAGCAAGCTTAAAACACTTAGGATGTATATTATATAGCATTATATATATATACATATATATATACATTCAGTAGTAATTTGTACATTGTAAAGCTTATCAATTGCTGTAATGGATTAATATACATTGTTTAATATCCCTGCAAGTATACACTTTGTGTAACACAAAGATGATTTAGTACATGGGTGATAATATGACTCTGGTGCATGTACAATACTTCCAGATAATACCTAGAAATACGGCTCACAAACATTGAACTTGTGAGCTTGTATGTACTGTATGTATGTATGTATGCGTGTTATACAAAATAGCCTTTCTTAAAGCTATGTATACACCACCCCCACCCCCACCCCCAGCTGTGTGCATACCTATATACTGTACATAAATACACAGGAATAATGCACACAAAATGCATGCATTTGCTTAATACTTCCCAAGTATCAAAATTTAAGGGAACAATAACTTAACAAGTATTGCTTTCCGTTATATAGATATTTGTGAGTGTGAGAAGAAAAAAATTGAAATATTATAAGTACAGGCATGTGTTAGGACTGCAAGTGCTAATCCTTTAATTAGAACATGTTTCACTGAATGGAAGCATTGCAAATACCAAACAATACATGAATGAAAAACACATTGTCTACTATACCTTACAAATGAATGGGTTAAAAAAAAAGTTTTTTTCTTTTATGTACTGTAGAATTATTATAAGACTAATCCAATCTAGGTCAGATTCAGATGCATGCTTACATGAGTCAAGTATCAACACATTTCTCAATTGGCGGTATCAATTTCAGGCTCAATTACATTCTCACACGTACAATAAAAAAAGTGTCCTCGGGAAGATGGAAGTCAAAATATTGCGAGGGAAAATAAGTGACAAAAATCAAAATATAGCCCATTATTACACATGCACACACAAACACACTTTAACGTGCCTAAATCCATACTGTATATACATACATACATTATATATTATATATATACACTTGTATATGTTGTGAATAAAACTTTAAAAATGCAATACCTTGTCAGACAACATTGGTATACACGCTTATAATATAAATAATATACATATAATATGTATGTATACTATACATACAGGTATTTTATACTGCTTTTAAATGACAGTCATTTATATAAAAAAAATAATAATAAAAAAATAAAATAAAATAAAAAAACTAATAAAAAAAGAGGCAAGCTTTGATATTGGAACAAAAGATCAGGTAAATATTGCACTTACACAGGTACGAGAAATTACCCAGAATAGATGCTTGATTGATGAGAGAGGGGAGAGTACGGGCGGGTGTAGTTTGATCAGGCATTATCTGACAGTATCTCATGTCAGAACTCACACATCCGTGCACATGAACATGCACACACGTAGATACATACCACACACATTTACAAACTGAACACACCCCCCCCCCCCCCCCCCCCCCTTACCCACCTCCTCCTTTAGCAATACGATATCTATGGTTACCAGACTGTTGCAAACTATGATGCAATCAAACAATAGCTGGTATAATCCCAAAGAGTTTACGAACCATGTACATGTGTGTTAGTGTCATGTGAGCATGTGTCTGTGGAAATGTGCCATTACCATGACAAGCAAGCCCTCTCTATTTATAGCCATGAATAGAGAGAAGACATATCACTAATCCTAGTAAGAGTGTGTCAAAAAGAAAAAAAACATTACAAGCTTCATGTCATCATATAACTCAGTTAATATAAAGAACTGACTTGACATACATACACAGGCTAACCATAACGCCAAGCTTGACAAGTAGTCAGAATTTTAAGATGTTTTGTACATTATTTTTACGTTTGCTAGCCCAGCCCTAGCCCTAGCCCTAGCCCTAGCCCTAGCCCTAGCCCCGGGTAGTGGCAATTGATAAATACACATACCTAGACACTGAAGTGACGTCTGAGTGTTTTTGCTTACTTAACAAATGCTATAGCAACATATAATTAGCCAATGACGTAATTACATTCTTACTACAACTATTATTGAAACTAACCATCCAAAATGAAAACATAAATTTTAAATTTGTTATAATAATTTGTGCAGGAGAGTATATATCATAGAAAATATGCATGTAGCTAAACTTGTTTAGTAAAATAAGACTGAAAACCAAAACTGAAATTAAAAAAAAAAAGTAAATTATTGTCAATAGAAAACTTATCACCTAAAACTTGAGAAAGGCTCAAGTTCCTTACAAAGAGCTCTATTACATATCTGGTTATCATCTCTTCAACAAATGCACATCAGAAGAGAAACGCACTTACAACAAACACGTGCACACAACGACACATGCCATGCACACACAAACCCAATATAGCTTTACATCTCAAACCTTCAACCAAAACACAAGGGTATGTTCAGCCAGTCTTTCTTTTCTGTTAATCTTTGATAAAATTATAAAAATAATAATACTAATAATAACACTAATAATAAGAATTATGATGATGATAATAATAATAATAATAATAATAATAATAATAATAATAATAACAATAATAACAACAACAAACAAAATAAATATTAAACAACGACCTTACACAAAAATCCATATCAACGTTGAACTCATTAGGGACCCCCACACTACCTTATACCTTCTTAACATCTGCCATTTGGCAAGTTCCAAGAAATAACTTCACATCAAACAATAATACGCCTTGGTGAACCTCATTAGCACACATGTGCGTGTACGCACTCACTCTATATAGCTTATCAAGTAGTTAAATATATTATTAATGCTTAAAAACGATTAGATATTCTTGGTTAATAATTATATAATATAGTAGTTTAATTAATTACGTAATTCCAACTAACTGACTGAACTACATAGACAGACAGAAAAAGGTTATTCGAGAATGAGCATTGTTTTGCTACGTATACACTGAAGGTGCTAAATGTTTTACATGACCTCTATACTTGTGGTAGATGAAGCAATGACCTAACTTGGAATGACCACTGAAAAGCTGGCATACTTTCATTAAGTTATGGAAGTCAGCATGGGTGAACAATATACTAGATTCACATTGACAGTACATTGTTTTCTTTTTGCCAACAATACAAAGACTTTTTCATTAGATTATTTTACACTTACTGGCGAGGGAGAGCGTGAAGTAAGTCACTATCTAAAGTCTATGGCTTAGTCTATACTCTCATAGTTAACTTCAAGAATTTTAACTCAAGTAGATAATAACTACCATAGGGATTACATAGTGTAAAAGAACACTTAAATAGCTTGATCTCCTATATTATATACCTTTACTCATAAAATGATTACTTATACTGAGAATTTGGATGAAAAATAATAACAATCATTCCTATAGTCTGTTCACTTGGTATTTGTGCTAAAGCACACTAGTAGTCTTGGACATAGATTCTTTTTTAAGTAACCATTGCTGGAATTAAAAACTTTACTTTGTCAAGCTTTCCATGCATGTAATCACCCAAGCATAAAATAATAAACTAACACTCCCTACAACATACCCTCTGCTCCTCCCAGTTCCTCCATTCTCCTCATAAGTCTCGAAAGCGTTCCTCCTACTCTTGAACTCGTCGGCACCCAAAGAACCGTCAGTCCTGTCTGAGGTTACCCGCTCATCCGCAGTCTCTCCGCGTTCCTCGCCACTCTCTACAACATACGACATTAGAAAAGAGAAAAGAGACAGCCGTCTGAGCTACGGGGTGGAAACTACTCAGAAAGTTTTAATCGGAGAGTGAGTAGCAGTGAAAGCGAATGAAATATCCATCCCTGTTTATCAATTTACTCACAAACCACTCCCCCACAGTTTAAACCACGCCTATTAGCGGAAACCGGATAGTAATGTTTGCGCGCAAAATATTGTGTGTATAATAATGCACATACACACTTACAATACACACCACGTAGTATATTATGTGTACAATACACGTAATACAGTTTTTGTCTTTGCTGGAGATGTCTAAAAGGAAAGCACCACAAGGAGAATTTCCTAACAAGGATATAGCAGATATTTTAATTGGTACGTAAGTTCTTTTACCCGCAAAGTGCATGCTCGTTGGTTGAGATTCGGTAGTCCTATTTTTCAAATGGGGCAGGTCCTTCCTCTTTCCCTACCGACATATTATACTAGCTGTTACTGTATATATATATATAGACACACATATTATATACTACATAGATACACTTATCTGATTTTATTGCACTAGTAATGAAAGATCCCCCCCCCCATTTTTTTATTTTAAGTTATCCATATAATTGTGGCTCGTAAAGTATAGAATATGTATAATTTCAGAAATTAGTAGCTTCAAAGCTATGGTAAATACTCGAATGTGATACTAACATTCAGCAAGAGAAGTGCTCAAAGTGGCGCAGTACAAAGATGACTTGCTTGTACATACTTGGTTCAGCAATTAGTAGCAATGCTTACATGCGAGTTAATTATGTTAATATAAATGTTTGCTGGAGAGTTTATCTGGCGTATTTTTCGAGCTAAATTTGAGAGGCGTCAAATCAACATTTTTGAAATTTTAGGCGGGGGTGGGGGTGAATTGTTTTATTGAAAGTAATGAAAATTTTGTGGCAAATGCCATCATGAGATCATGATAATTTCCAGGAAGGTTATGAGGGTTAGGTGATAGTGCGTAGGTGTTGCGTGTGTGAACGCTGCAAGTCCCAGGTGACACTCCATTGATTAGCTCTTCTCAGCGCTGCATTCCGAGACTGGGTGGGTCCGTATCGTTTCCGTGGAGATAATTCCATTTGTTGGTTCTTCTGAAGTGATTAAAGAAAATATCTATTATTCATTGCTCGCAGGTTGTAGGGTAGTTGTTGTAACACCAGGTGGTCAGGATGGTGTAATTCCAGAGACCTAGTCTGGTTTAACAAGGAAAGATAGGGTTACTTACAGGTCTCCTGGTGAAGTAGTCATCGCATGCAGCAGGTTTAATTTTTAAGTTTGAAATTATGAGGTTATTCACTGGATGCATAGTATTTTATTGCGTATGTAGCAGATTTTGTTTATGATGTATGCAGTTTAGTCTAAACTACAATTAGTAATCACTCAGGGATAAGATTTGAGAGTGGGTATTACGGGATTACATACCAGAATGTGTTAATTACATCATGTGAGCAGGGACAGATGTTGGGGGCGGGATTAGAGGGAGGGGAGGGTCGTATGTATGTATGTAGGAGAGTATATAGTCACAGGTAAACTCAACTCAGTTTTTCTTTTACTGGAGTCATGGTTATCTTCTGTAATCATACACATACATCTATAGCACAATAGATCAATTGACCTGTGTTTCTATAGTCCGTTCAAGTTGAGTTGGTCCGCAAGGAATACTTGAATAACTTTTGAACAGAATCAGCTGCGCGTCTAGTGAAATAAAATGAAAGTGTAATCATTTGTGAGAGCACACTCAAAATTTTTATTATTGACTGCTAAAAAAGAGTTATTTTTTGTCTAACACTGCGCAACACAAACACTATGCAGAATCTCTCTATGTCCCATTGATTGGTGAAGCTTGTCAGTGTTTGTGTGGGGATACTTACTGTGTTAACATATATTTTCAGAACTTGCCAACAATGAGCGCAACGTGAACAGAAACATTCACAAGTACAATGCATACAGGTAAGTATATACATAACATATTAGTAAGAGAAAATGTTATTATTGTTATTATTCTAATTTATTCTTTTTTTTTTATGAAATTGTATTCACTTTCATGCATTGAAAAAAAATTGGGTAATACATATTATTTTGAATCATTTGTACAGATTTTTACGTGCTCACTGTATGATGTTGTCAGACCCTGTCAATGTTGTACATTAATAATTACTCCTATCCCATGTATACTTTCTGCAAAGTTGGAAAGTCATCCGAATTTTTAATATTTGCTGGAAGACTAATCTCGTTGTTGCTTGCTGGGAATAATCAATTGTATTGTGAATTATATACATGTAGGTAAATTATGTGTGTGTGTGTGTGTGTGTGTGTGTGTGTGCAGGAAGGCAGCTAGCGCTATCTCCAAATATCCCACCAGGATCAAGAATGGGGCAGAGGCCAAGAAGCTGGTACAATGTTTATGGGTTGTGGAGTTTATCTTCTTGGGAGCTCGATATGTACATTGTGTATCTAGGTAGTACTAATGAAGAATGTAGTGCGTTGTTATGTATTTGAGAATTTCGCTATAGTTGTTGAGACTACACATGTAAGTAAGTGCACTTCACAGCTATTCTCACTTGTAAGGATTCAGGGTCATTGTGTCTACATAAAACTACACATAAACATATTATATATCGAGAGACACGAATAATTGGTTGTAGAAGGGGGAGCGGAATTAATATACAAAATTGCCGATGGCTTAGAATTGAGTATATTCTATAGCTACCATTGTGTGAGTGGTAATAGGATTGAAAGTGATAGTTCCATTCTAGCCATACTGAATTAGCTGTCTGCTATATAATTCATTCAATGACTTAATGTGGAATTTTATTTATTGGGTGCATTTTTTAATACTATGTAGTCTATTACAAAATATTACATTTTACTACTTTGCTATGTTGAATGTTTCATGCCGTACCTTAAAAATGGGTTTATTGTGGATTTATTTGTGTGTTGGTCTACAAGGGAGGTGTAGGTGACAAGATAGCCAAGAAGATAGACGAGATTTTAGACACTGGAGGTCTGCAGAAGTTAGAGAAGATCCGGAGCAGTGAGACCAGTCAGGCCATCAATTTCCTGACACTCGTGACTGGCATTGGGTGAGGAGTACACTCTGTCTTCTTGGAATCACTCTAAGTACCTGTAGTTTAAATATTTATAGCATATTTATGTTTATAACACCATTAGGTTCTTGCATACATTATGTGTACACATATTATTACTTTCAGGAATGGAAGATTTTTTTTTTAAATTGTGTTTGTGTATCTTCTGTCTTTGGCTTGGTATTAATAAAAGTTTTTTGTGTGTGTTTGTTTGTTTGTGTTTGTTTTAAAGACCTGTAGCTGCAAAGAAATTTGTGGATGAAGGAATCACAACACTAGAAGGTGTGTCATGTAGCAGCAGGAATGGGTAAGGTGATATTGTACTCCGATTCTATAGCATATCAGTTGGTAAAAGGTTGCCTGAAGAGTTTACAACCAAATGATACATATGTCTTGTAATGAATCAGACATGCATGAGAGGGCAGGCTAGAAACATATTTTCAAGAATTCTAGCTGCTAACTTGATGGTGTGAAGAGAGAAAAGGGGTTGGGATTTTTTAAAATACAATGAGAGAGTGAGAATGCCCTTTTTGATTGAAGAGCTGAGTGATGTGTTGATATAATGTCATCTTTTCATACAGTCATTTATTTCACATTTATATAACACATAGTATTGTAATGTTTATAGGACAGTCTGGGAATTTCTGTGTATTTTGTATTGCTTAGATTTACAGAAGAATATAGACAAGTTGAATCATCATCAAAAGATTGGAGTCAAGTGGGTTATGATACTAGAATTTTTTGTTTTGTTTTGTTTGTTTTTGTTGTTGTTTTTCTTTACTGTACTGATAACATTGAGTGGCAATTACATAAACAGTGCAGTTGGTGTTGGTGTTTTCCTTACTCGTTCGTCTCTTATTATTATTTTTTTTTTATTATTATTTTTGGTTCTGTCACTGATTTTTTTTATTTTTTATTTTTTTATTTTTTTATTCCCATAATTAGACACTTTGCTGACTTCCAGAAGCGCATTCCTAGAGAGGAGATGCTTCAGCTTCAGGACATTTCCTTCAAGCACATCAAAGCCGTAGACCCAACCTTAGTGGCCACCGTCTGCGGTAGCTTCCGACGTGGAGCAGCCTCCAGTGGGGATATTGACATCCTCCTGGGTCACCCGGAGTACATCTCTACTGGCTCGGGCACTTCTGCTTCTCCCGTGAAGAAGAAAAAACAGGATTTGGTCAAGCGTGTAGCGGAGTTGATGGAAAAGGAAGGATTTGTGACTGATACACTCTCTTTAGGGGAAACCAAGTTTATGGTATACTCTAAATAGGATTTTTATTATCATATTGAGTATGTATTTTAATTGCGCTGTTGGCTAGTATGCATTGTAAAACACTTTTTATGCTGGTATTTATTAAAATTTTTAGTTGCATCATGTGTATTATTATATATTTTTATATTATTGTTGCTAGTGTTGTCTATTACTGTTACATTATTAATTATAAATTATTATTAAATTATTATTCAGCGAAGCGAGCGGAGCTGACTCTCTAATGAGTTCGCGATATATATATATATTTAGGTCTAGAAATTGTTTTGTTCTTGCGTGGGCGTACGTGTGTACCCTTTCTCCTACGCGCTTGCGCGGGCCGGGTAACCATCTTAGCAACATTTTGTTTTGTTTACCCGCTGTATGAAGTAGCGATGCCCAGTAGACAAAACGTTAGAAACGCTCCGTCAAGAGCTTTGAGGGCGTTAGAAACTCCTGAAGAAAAAGTAGTAAGGAGAGCGATAAGAAATGAAAAAGACAGGGCAAGGAGGAGGAGAGCTAAAACGAAACAGAAACAGGTAGCAAAGTAAAGAATCTGACAGTATTTTGTAGCCACACCAAGCATGCATGGAATAGCTGCAATTACAGGGAACATGCATCGCTCGCTTCGCTATTTTGTGCTATTAGAGCACATCACTAGTTATTTTTATTTTTATTATTATTATTATATAAATATGTAATATATTTTGGGGTGCCCATTTTCTCTATATATAAATTAGTAACACTTCAATTCTTCAGATTATCTGCCATTGTTCTCTTTAGGGTGTTTGTGTTCTTCCCAAGTCCGAAGATGAAGCCACGCCCTCTCCAGCTTACCGTCGCATCGATGTGCGTCTGATCCCCATGGACCAGTATTTCTGTGGGACGTTGTATTTCACTGGCAGTGACATGTTTAATAAAGCCATGAGAGCCCACGCTCTAGATAAAGGTTTCACTCTCAACGAGTACTGTGTGCGGCCTATGGGAGCGACGGGTAATTATCACATTCATAGTACATATTGTAGGAAGTATTGACTCTCTGCTGTTTCAGTATGAAAATAATTCAGTCATTCTCAGCTGAAATAATTATAATAATAGCAAATTTGTCTCCTTCTAACAGCCAATATTGTTAATTAAAACTTAACTTGATGTTTCGACTTCTTGTTGAAGTCCTCTGCAGTGGTCAACTGAGGTCGAATCAAGGAGAATTCGACCTCAGTTGGCCCCTGAAGAGGACTTGGGCAAGAAATTGAAACGTCAGGGTTAAGTTTTAGTAATAGTTATGCCATGGCCAACGAGGGGTTATGGAATATAACAGTGTCCATAAGGGCGGTGATATTCCATAACCCAGATGTTGCCATGGCGCAACTGTTTTATACCATAGTTGCTGCTACTACTACTAGACTCTCTCATATCCACCTATGTATATGGGACCAGCCCTACCACATATAACTCTCCTGCCGCTCTCATACCACAGGAACTTACCACAGCTAGCTGCTTTACTGCTTACTGCTGAGCAGCCCAGGTAGAGTTAGATCTGGAGATAACAGCTGGCAGCTACAATGCTAAAGCAAACTTGCTAAAGTAAACTTCAAAGTAAACTTTCTGGCGTGCTTCAATTTTGGGCCGGAAACAGGAAGAATTCGCTTGACACCGGGAAAATATCATAGCCCCAGGAAAAATCACCTGGAAAATATCACTTTTAATCCATGGGTGTTACCTCAGCAACCATGGTATAAATTAACAATATTGGCTGTTAGAAGGAGAAAAAATTGTTATTAGTATGAAAATAGATGAAATTGATATATATTGTTATTATTGTGGGCCTTTAGTGTATAGTACTATTGTCATTATTAATATACTGTTAAGATTAAATTGTCAGTGACCATGCGTATTTCAAGCAATTTTTTTTGTTTAGAAATTAGCATACTATCATTATCTACTGGCCCTGTACTCGTATAGCAACAGAAGATCCTGTCTGGTGTCTCTATGCTTACAGTTTACATAGTGCGTGTAAAAGAACAAAAGGCTGTCCATATAATTCTTGGGTGTCTCAAAGACTTACTTGTTCTCCATTGAGCTACATTGCATGGTAGCATTCGGGGACTTGTCTGATGATCACTGGTAGTGGTTTATATTCTATTAATCCTATGCTAGGTTTTGGAAGAACACTTTCCCACAAGTTTTGGAATTCAAACTCATAGCATTTTTTTTCCAGAGCTTTTCAATGGTGCTAACCTCTAATCACCATTTCGGCAAAACTCAACTTGGATGACTACATATCAAGTAAATATACACATTTGCTAAGTGCACTTTATATATAGGTATTTCACCATAGGCCCACAATCACACGCCAGACCATTACGAACTGCAACTCTTGGAATGGTCTGTACTTATGTGCCTATTAGTACCAGACCGGAACATTCCTGTGTGGCAATGATATTGCTATAGGCAAATAGTTAGCACTTACATTTAACCTAGATATTGCAGCATAATCTGTACAACCTAATGATGAGATAAATATTATTAAATTCCATGAATGAAGTACGTATGCAGCAAATAAGCTTGGTGTCACATCCGTTACTGATGTACTGGTTTGGTAAAGGGTCTGGCTATGCCAGATTACAACAATCATTCTTTTTTTCTCTATTTTTTTTTCTTTTATTTTTTCCGCTTTTTATTTATTTATTTATTTTGGCATATGTAAAAAATATAACCAAACCAAAAAAAGTCTTTTGTCAACAAAAATAGCAACAAAATTCATTCATCTTACTGTACAACATTAATATACATTTTTTTTCTTTCCCTAATTTTCAGACTAGTAGATAACCATATAAGTGTAGTGTGTATTTTGCTCACTTGTCATTGATACAGTCAGTTTAATCTGAGGTGTGTTGTAATGCTGGTACAGGTGTTCCTGGTGAGCCTATTCCAATGGAAAGTGAAGAAGATATCTTTGAAATTATTGACTATCCTTACAAGAAGCCAAACGAACGAAATTTGTAGTTCACATAATTATAGCTATTTGTAGTTGCTACTACTATTTTTATTTTATTTTTAATAGGTCACTTAAGGACAATTCAAAGGCATAAAACTATTAAAAAAATTATAATTGATAATTTAATGTGATACTAATGTTAGTTGATTGAGTTATGTAGTTTAAATAGTAAGCTATACATAATATATAAATTGGCGTGTTAATGATGCAGCGACAATTATGATAAGCTTGTAGCTATCCATGAACAGGGAGACAATTCCTGGGGGGACCATGAGGATGACATAATGTATCTTTTTTTCTTTTTTTTAGCATATGCCAGTTTATACAAGTACAAGCTGCTAATCATTCCTTGTATAATCAAATTGAAAACTATGCCAAGGCAAATTAACCTATGCCAGCTGTCATCCCTGGACTACTATTTACATACCTCCTTATTGATGTCCTTTACCACATCCAGCTGATGGGCCACTGCAGCAGCAAGCTGTGTGCTTGTTGGGGAGGGGGAGGGGGGGGAAGGGTTTCAGGGCTGAAGGCTCCACCCTTTTTCTGGCTCTTAATTAAGCGATGTGAGGTTAAAGCTGGGGTTTACCCTAGCCCCTCCTTCCCCCCCCCCCCCCCCCACTCTGACCAGGTCACCTGGCTAAGGGTGTATCCTTCACAACAGAGTAAATTGAATGGGTGGGAGAGTTGAAGTCTTTCTCACAGCGTCCACGTGCTGGCCAGAACACTAATGTGCTTAGCCTGCTTAATACTTATATCTTTGTATTGTTCCTGCGCACCACTCTGTTCCTGCCCTACTTTTAATGATGCATTAAACTGTATTGTGAATCAAGCACATGACTGTGGGGTCACCCACAAGGAAGAACAAGCTAATTAACAAACTTTATTGTTTATTTTATGTATTATGGCAGCACTGACCTAATCCATACCACTAATTAGTGGTTCACGCCTAGCCAGCAGAATAATATACTCACCACATGAACATAACTGAAAGAACATTCTAGAACATTCTACATGCACATGGTTGCCTACTGGGCACGGGCATCAACATTCATTCTTTTTATGTACCACTATATGCGGGTGCTTGGCTATACAAGTCCAACCTCCTTCTCAGTTAGACTTTGCTGCACCCTAACCTGCACCTTTGTGTACCTTTGGCTAATATATTTAACTACTCAATATAACTTCCTGAACAGCTTCGGGCTTAGTTAGGGGTAGTAGATAAGCTTCACGGATAATATCAACTGGAAGACGCCTCAGCAACTCCATAGACTAATTCTGGTGACAGCGTACCTGTTGGGTCTGGGACGTCACCTACGCTCCGGCTATAAACTTGGGTTCAATTACTTAGTCTCGATCCAAACCCCCCCCCCCCCCCCCCCCCACAATGACCACTAGTTATACAAAAGTAGTGGAACTGCAGTCAAACAGTAACTTTCCTGGAATTTCCTTTCTTGAATTCTCACAATAACAACCTGAAAATATTTTTCATACTGTATCTTGTTACAATCATCTGTAAGGTATGTGTGTGCTAGTGTATTCCTCCATCCATAGTTTGAAATTATTTTGGTATTTTAACCCACCCTTAGTGAAGAGCCAAAAAAACAAAACAAAAAAACAAAATAAACAAAAACAACAACAACTAGCTGCTCTCTCTCTCTTTCTCTATAATCATCGTAGTGTGTTAGAGTAATTTATATATTTGAAAACAAGGATATCTGGCAATAGTTAGTTAATATTGGGTCTCCCACCGCTTAAAATTTTGAACGGAAATTACTCCACTGATGATGATGCTATAACTTCTGGACTCAATGGCTCACTAAAACTATGAATAATAATAGCTACATTTATTCTTCGTTGCAGAGGTGTTACGTGTGGCTTGTTGAGACTTAAACTTTTTAACACCTTAGCTATATTATTCAATTATTTCACTATTCAATTTTATGCCTATTCCAGAAATAATGCTAGCATATAATCTGGCAGGACCTAAACATGAGTCTGTCTTGTGTCAGACTGGCTCAATCAGTAAAGCTAACCTTTGTTAGCTAAACTGGGCACTCCAATGTTCTTGTAATCAAGCTAGCTTTGGAAGCACTTCAACTTTTTTTTATGTTGTAGATAAATTTTGAGCATATAGCTACAGTAGCTAAACATAAAGGGCATTGGTGAAACCATAATGGTATAAAAAAAAGCATGATCATCTCATGCCTAATGCTGATTCCTTGTGTGGTGAAAGCCTATAGCATCATTTTGATTCCGTCAAGATATATAAATTGAAGATTTGATATTCATGTAGCTATATAGCACATCAACTTCAATATCCAAATAGTGAATAATATAGCAGTTTCACACCAACATAATTATGTTGATGTGAAACTTTGATAAGATTGTAATATAATTTTTAACTACTATGTAATATTGGTAGCTATATAGCTAGCTATAGCTAATACAGAAAACTACAAAGTGAATTAGCTAGCTATGTAAATGATTCCTATGAAAGTTCATTTAGCTATCCTGTAGAATAAATCAAACACTTTCTTAACATTAGATGATAAAGTAATAATAATAACAACAATAATAATAACAACTGATGATAACAAAAAAATAATAATAATACTTATACCATGGTTGCTGTGGTAACACCCATGGATTAAAAGTGATATTTTCCGGTGCGGTGTCAAGCGAATTCTTCCGTGTTTCCGGGCCCAAAATTAAAATTCAATTAAAATTCAATTGAAGCACGCCAGAAAGTTTACTTTAGCAAGTTTACTTTAGCATTGTAGCTGCCAGCTGTTATCTCCAGATCTAACTCTACCTGGGCTGCTCAGCAGTAAGCAGTAAAGCAGCTAGCTGTGGTAAATTCCTGCGGTATGAGAGCGGCAGGAGAGTTATATGTGGTAGGGCTGGTCCCATATAGGTGGATATGAGAGAGTAGTAGTAGCAGCAACTATGGTATAAAACAGTTGTGCCATGGCAACATCAGGGTTATGGAATATCACCGCCCTTATCCCTTGGGCTTCGCCCTCAGGATCTGGACGGTATATTCCATAACCCCTAGTTGGCCATGGCATATCTATTACATAATAATCATTAGCTAAAACAAACATAGCACAGTCTTTTGAAAAATATTTTTATTAATTTAAAGCAAGAAATATACAATTATATATATATAGCTAGGAACAATCAAATTAATAGCTCTCTCACTATTAAAATAATGAATACTCCTTGTAGGTAGTAGGAATTGTTGTCCTTTTAGGTATTTTGGCTGGGCCTAAAATAATTATACAATAACATTGCTCAGTCAAATTAACTTAACTGATTTGCTGAATTTAAAACGAGAAATTGAAGCTAATTATCAACGAAGCAATTAAATAAGTAGGTATCTTACTATATATGTCGTCTGAAACAGTTTTTTTAGGTATTTCAGGAGCTGCAAACAAAATATAACATCATTCATGGGTCACAGTCAGTTATTTTTACTCATAATTGCTTATAACAATTTTGGCTAAGAATACCAGAGTATGATAAAAGTAGACATGCTACTTTGCATGTAATATTTATTACATGAGTCAGAGTGTGATATGGTGAAATATTTCACTAGCAGTAGGTTAATTTATTTTCAGAGCCAGATGCATTGAAAATAAGCCTGAGAGTGAAATATCTAGCCATATCACTCTGATGAGTGTAACAAGTGGTTTATTCCACACTAGATATCTATACTTGTGTAGATAGTACTGAGGACAGGTAACTCACAGAAGTAAAGTTGTTTGTAGGGGCTACCCATTCCCCGAGCTCATTATTATAGCAGCTGCTCTAACCCAGTTGATAGCTACACAAGTCGAAGGTAACTTTAAAAACCTGGAAAAGTGACAAGTTTGGCCTTTTGTTATAACTACAAGGGTAATGAGCTTCAGCATAACCTGAAATATCATAACAATCCTTAAATATCCTGAGTTATTTCATGAGTCATTTACCTAAAGATATCATTGTGAAGATATCAAGGGTGGAATATATCCAGTTATATTATATTATTTGCTATGTAGCTATTTTTAAATGAGATTTACTGAATAAAGCAAAAATAATACTAACTTTTTACACTTATGGTTACAGATGCTGCAAATGGTAAGTCTTCCATAGTTGTACCAAAACACTTGTAGACTTCTGAGTTATTAGGAACTACGTGTGATATAGTCATTGAGAAAGGTGAAGTCACAATCGAGTTTATTGGCATTTCTATTTGAGAAACCACACTCCATGAAGCTATTGTTCTGCTCAAACATGTCATTGCTACATCTTCTCCAATTATCGGAGACATGTTGGACACAACAAGCATTTTGTTATCTAAATATGTATAGAAGTAAATAAGGTTAAGTAAATAGCAGCACAAACCTATTTATTAATCCATAATTTTAATTAACATAATTCCACTTTACATACAGGATGAATGCGTCTCCGAAGTTTCTATTACAGCTTCTATCTATTTAAGTGGAAGGGTAACATGCAGTTTGTATTATTAGGGATGTCCAATGTCGCTTCTTCATTAGCTGCTATTTAATTAACTGGATAAAAGGAAAAAAATCAAGAATCCCTTACTACTGTTGCTAACAAATTGGCTGATTTTTTTTTTGCTTTATTCAGTAGCTACCTGAGCAGCTTCCCTCTGGTCAAGGTCGCTAGTGTGAATCTAATGAAAATGTTAAGCTACTTCACGTCAACAAGAGCCAGATGACTCTATCACACTACAGATATGAATGTTTCAACCTAACGTAGATATGGACACTTTTCCACATGTCAAATTCAGACTGGAATTTAAATCTAAATGCGTTGTTTTTGTTTTGTTTATTAACACTTATTCTCACATTCAATCACTGTTAAACTTTGAGTATGATGACAATTATAATAATCATAATTATTATGACAAGATAAATGAATAAAATTGCATGAACTTTGACTTGGTAAGTGCATGATACAATAACCAACGAATACAAGTTATGTTAATTACTTTATTCTGTACTCTGAACAATGTGACCCACATTTTTCTACAAAGTGAGAAACAAATAGCCATGCATATTTGTCAGGTTGGTGATGAGAATGAGTAGGACACATGAGTGAATAGGATTGAGAAGGTGAGAAGGTGAGATTGTTGCAGGTAATAATGAAGTTAGGGGAAGAATGTTTTAAGACAGTGTAGGTGATAAAGTTTCTGCAGAATTTCATAGATCAGTATTAATAACATACTTATTATCGCTATCTAGGACTGTTTTTTTTATGTTACTGAAAAATTGTGTTAATTATACAGGCTTAACTAAGAAAAAACTAACATACACACAAAAGTAAATCACGATGAGGTGCAAGCTTATAGCCACAGGATGGGTCACAACTTACAATCAATTAAAAAATATGTAGCTAAATGTAAGTGCTATGTTGAAGAGGTTAATTCACACAATAATTAATATTTCAAACTTCACATTATCAGTGATTTATATCCACAGTATTGAACTTGATTCCTAACTCTTCATATCTTTGTCAGAAATGTCTCTAGAATAGCTAGAGAATTAACTAATTTTAAATACCGTTGCTATATTGTTGTCAGGTGTAATAACTTGGCAAGTGTGCAATAACACTTGCCCGGTATTTAAACTAGTTAAAGCATGAGCGCTTAGTGCCTAGTACATTTATCGCACTCAGTCCTCGGGCCTACGGCCCTCGGGCTGTCGTGCAATAAATCGACTAGAAACTAAGCGCTCATGCTTTAACTATAACTTATTATTGCTACTAGAATAGCCTTCTGTTAGCTTGTCACTATATAGACACACATCCACTGTTATTGACTGCTTTTATTTATCAAGAGGTAAAGAATAATGCAACGGAGCCTCGGCAATTACGAATATCTTGGCACAAATGTATAATGAAAGGACTAAAAAATTGAATCATGAGTTATGGCAAGGCTTCACTCACCGAATATAGTGACGTGGGTTACTATTAGAACATTTGATAAGTGTCCAATTCCACCAAAACAGTAATATAGTCCATAATTGCTCAATACAGTATTGTTTACTATTAATGAGCTCCCATTAACCCACGAGTTTTTTGGCGTATGTGATTTTTGAAAGAACCACCTAGCTGAATATAACTCACAGGGTAATGCAAAAGATTCCCCTACATGAAAAGCTGCGAATCTTTGCTCACTTATATCTAAATGAAATCACCAAAAAAAGTTTTAATAATAGCAGTAGTAGCTATAGATTGTACACTGTAGTTGCATTGTATCAAGAATGGATAAATTGGTAGCATTTACTCCGTTATTCGTCTAAATATTATGTTCGATTCTTTCAATTGTCTTTATAATAAACAGTGATAGCTGATTCTATAAGATCAGTGGAGGTATTTAGTATGCTATAGGCAGAAGTATTTAGAAGCTAACTAATAGCAATAGCTTATTGGTACACTATAATATAGTTGTTGTTTGTTTTTTTAATTCACTATACCTCACTGTTATAAATAATTAGGTATAAGCGTAGCTTATGTGTAACTTATGGCAGACTAAAACATTTACCCATGTAACAGTTATGTAGCAGTTACAGAAAATCCAATATTTATCTTATGATAGTAAAGTAAGCCAAGCAGCTTGGTGCCCAGGGTTTACAATATCAGGCTATCCAATAATACTTACTGTGTGCAATCGGCCAGTGTTGGGCCTTCTAGCAGTACAACAGACTGACTAATATAAAGAGTTGTATGTGAATTCATGCACATGATCAGAATGAGTTTGTTTACTGTCCTTTCTTTTGCAGCAGGAGTAGAATCTTGTAGTTTAAAATTACAGCTGGAAGCCAAAATTAAAATAAAAATTAAATAAATTAAAAAAAAAACAGAGAGAGAGAGAGAGAAAGAAATACTTGGGATGGGTCCTTGGTATCATAATATGTGAACTTATGGCAGACTAAAATATTTATACAAGACACCCATGTAACAGTTATGTAGCAATTACAGAAAATCCATTATTTATCTTCATCCACTAGCTAATTCGCAACATTTAATTCAGGCAACAGAGATCGATCTATATAATATGTGATACATTTTGGAATTATATAAGCATGAAAATAACAATTATAAAATGGAATTATGTAGCGTAATCATCAACTACTTACATGTTAGTCCCACATATATCTTTACATAGTCTACAAATCGTTCACCACTGCTTTTGTACCCTTTACAAGAGTATTTACCCTGATCATAAAATGTCAAATTGCCAATAAATAATGTATAACCATTATCAAAGATAACTTTATCATTTGCATGAGCTCTATTTTTATACCAATGGAGTGGAAATCTTCCGAAACAATGAATTCTCATAAAACCTCCAACGAAGTAGAGTTTCTTTGAAGGAGATAACAGTCCTAAATCATCATCTACAAAATTAGCAATATTTGATACTGCATAATCTGCCACATAATAAGTTTATTATTTTTGGTTGGAAAGATAATCAGTGTAACCACAAGATGTTATAAATGGTTCAAAAGGTACCTGCTGATATTATTATGATAGTAAGACCAGAGCTTAAAATAGTATGACCCATATTCTTCACGAAATTTAGCTAACCACCGTTACAAAAATTCATCAGGAATATTCAATTTAAGCATGTAATTATTATTAATCACTATTTTATATTGTTATTATTATTATTATTGTTGTTGTTGTTGTTGTTGTTGTACCATTATTACTATTATTATTATTAGCTATTAATATTATTATTAATAATTATTTATTATTATTATTATTATTACTATTATTATTATTACTATTACTATTATTATTAGAATAATCATTTGTTTATTATCCTTTTGCGGTTTTATTATTATTTTTTATTATTATCACTATTACTATTATTATGATGATAATTATTAGTTATAATTATCAAAGAAATTTCATGTAATTTTCATAATGTTACCGATTTTTCAAATGTAAATACAATTAGCCAGTGTGTTTGGAATATATTTCTACATACCAGCATGAGAATGCCATGAAGTGCCATTATGATATAAACTTCAACATTATTAAAGTAAAATAGTATCATGACTATTTTTAAAATGTAATTTTGTGTATAGTAACATTAATACTAACCTTTTACAATAAGACGGCCTACGGATATAAATGCTTTGTTGAAGTTATTTGTGCCATAGCATTGATACTTGCCATCATTATTCATAGTTATATTCTGTATATAAATACTTGTGCTGTTGAGAAAATAAACATTGTGTGGCAGTTTAGACGATTTAAATGCCCAAATCGTGTCACCGTATGAAGCACAAGTAAATGTTATGTTTCCTCCAACGTTGACAATTGAGTATTTGGGATGAATTCGGTTGCCTTGGCGATCTAATAAATATGATGCTATAATTATTCATGGAGTCTCCACTGACACCCATAATAATCACTTAAACTAGCTATTCATTAAAAATCTCGGTGATTCTGATACCATCAGAAAGTTCTGCAATCCTAATCTTTGAATATTCCTTGTTACTCACCCTTAACATTTATAGTATGAAGTTTACCTGCTTATAGTTAATTAAATTGTCACACATGCCACAGTTAAATTATAATTCAAATGTGATGTGTCTATAAGTAAAGAGTATTCTGTAGTGTCAACTGCTGTCGAGTGGTATACAACAAATGTTTTATCCTTAAGCAGCTTCATGTAATTTGGGAGTTGCAGCTTGGTGCACGGGTACTCATTCAGTACAACCATAACCAGGTAACTAATAAGTAAAATTTCTTGACACATTGATGACTGCATAATTAGTGGATTTAATATTAATTATAGTATTGACTTGAAATTGACTTTGTCACTGGATTTTTATGCTTGTGTAAGTATGTTATTTTATATAGCTATAAACATTGCCATATCTATTAGTGATTAAAATAACTTAACAGTAATTTGTTCAGAATTCCTTACAAGCAATGTAAACATTGGCTGATGACCGGAAAATTTGATTCAAATGATTTAATCCATAACACACGTAGTGTCCAGTGTCGGATACTTCAGCTAATTTGCTGAATGATCTTTTGTGTGGTGCTAAATGTTCTCGCAGGAGTTTTCCATTCCGCATCCAAATAGGAACTGATAAGCTGTAACAAGTTAATTTTAGTTGACTGCGAACGTGACCAAAAAATGTTTGTGGTGAGATAGTCCCTATTAAGTCATGGTCTACAGGATGAAGAAAGAGTGTATGATACATCTACTAAATTCATCTCTATAGCCAGAGATGAATTTTATAAAAACGGAAGTGAACAGGCATCTAAACAAATTTTCATGAAACACATTACATTTCTAGCTATATTATACGTATGTACATATTTTGACTGAATTCACTGGTAGGTGTGTTTGCAGTCATGCCATTTCATTCTGTAATTTCTCAACTAATTATATTGATTAATTTTAAATATGCAGTTTAAACTTGTATCAAAGCAATGTGAGAAATCTAAAGACCACTAAATCACAAGTTTGCTAGGGTAACTCTAGCTATAATGTAATAATGTGTTACTAAAACTGTGCATTAAATATTTACAGTGATTATGAAGTCCTTTCCTATTTCTGTAACACATACCCCACAATATAAAACATAGTTTAGTCTTACCATGTACAACTAATATCATATCTGCAGAAAATCTATAGTTATCTTGAGTAAGGCCATGGCATTCATAAGTGCCTTGATTTTGAAAGCCAACCTTGTGTATATGAAGTACATTTTCTTTCATGTATACATTACTGGCACTTATATTTGATTTCTTAAAACTCCATGAGGTTGATATAGATGTTGCACACTGTATTTTAAAACTGGAATCTCTCAGAACAGCTTGTGTATTAGTAATTCTTGAGTTATCTGGTGTGGATAGAAATATGTTTATTCACGTAGAAATAATGTAATTATAATATATTTGAATTGAACAATGTATTATTTTGACTATGTGAGTTAAAAAAACTATTCAATAAAAGTTCTTAGTAGTTTATATAAAGTAGCAAAATCAATTATAATGAACCACCCAGCAAACAAAAAAAATACATACAATGCTGTAGCTGTGTTAATTTCATCAGGGAATTGACCGTTTTAATTAGAACAACAACAAATAGTTTTACTGTACACTTTCAAATTTTACCGTACACTTTCAAGTGATATTCAGCAATCATGGCTGCTCTCCATAATTTATAGTAGCACTGATATATCCCATAATTTTGTAAGGTGACGCTGTTAATGTGCAGCATTTTGTTGTAAGTCACTAAAGGCCTTGTATTTGGTGGCAAACCTTGATTTTTAAAGAACCATTTAACCTTTCCACTGTGATCACAATTTACCAATAATGGTTTTCCAACATCAGCACTTAAAAAAGTTGGAGATATTATTAAATCTGCACAATAATATTTAGAAGTATATCATTAATGAAAGAACACATTTGTATTGGCGCCAATCCAATTTTATTTTATAAATATTTCATATCTATTATTTTACATGAAGATTATAATGAAAGAACAAAATTATTTCCATGAAAGTTATTTAGGCTACATTCTATCACTTAATAGAAACTATTTCCGATTTAAACAGTGTGTCACCACTTTCAATATGGCACTATTATACTTACCTCCTACATAAACTGTACTAGAAGACATGATCTTATGACCATTTCTATCAAAATCATAACATTCATAAACTCCTTCGTCTTCTGGTTTAGATTGCTTTATTTTCAAAGTGTGTCCTTTGTTAAATATATATTTGGCTTCTATTACGGAATTATTTTTTATCCACAAAGGAACATAATAGCTGATACAATTAAGGATTATTTCATTTCCAGTGTATGCCAAAAGAATCGATGGTATCACAAAACTTTCAATAATGCTAACTGAAATAATTTAACAAGGCAAAGTGAATTGAATAATTTGTTACAAATATACTGACATTTAATATACATTTAACCATTTCCATATTATCAAAGCAGTAATTGTGTATAAGTGTGGTAAACCTTTATCACTCAGTATCTTATAATCACTATAGTATCTTTTACTCTTATTAAATAACATGAAACTATTTAAATGTGCCATCACCAATTGTGATGGAATACAAATTATAATCCTACAACTAATATTTCTATGTTGGACAGGTTTTCTCTTCATGATAATAGCATTATAATAGCATTGAATAGATCAATAATTATAAATTTCGTGCCAAACTATATAGGTAGCTAGCTAATTAAGTTTTAGTTTTGCTTCATGAAACTCATGTTTTTGCTAGTACCAAGCTATATGAGTAAAGTGGCATGGCTTTTTTTTTTGTAACTGTAGATATGATGTCATTATAATCCATTGAGATGGACTAGTGTATCAGATACACAGACTCAAATTGTTCTTAAATCAAAAGGACAGTCCTATTTAATTGAATGTATAAATACAATGAAGGGAACTAGAGTGGAGGTAGAAGAAATTTCAAGGGATTCTATAGTAATTTTGAACACTAACTACAACTCTCCTACTCCAAGTTAATACCAAAGAATACTAGCAACCCCACATTTGTGTAAATCATTCAGTGTTATTTGATTTATTGATGTCTCAGTCCTAATAAATTTCTAAGTGACTTAATCAACAATACCAATTATAGTCATTTAAATCATAGCCATGATAGAAATATGTTTATAATAAAAGGTGAAAATTAAACGTCTTACCTTTACTAAGTATTAAGGCGGAAATATAATGGGTATACTTTACCAAATATTTCATATAGCTGGTGTAATTATGATGTAGCTACGTCCAAACAATAAAAAAATTGTACCAATGACCGATTAAGCGTCTACCGAAGCGTGGGGGCAGTTTGACGGCAGATAGAAATCTTTGCTAACCCTACCAGAGATATTGAAGAGTAAGCAGTTACTGTAACTAAATTCTGATCGGGTACAATAATAGATCTGAAGTTGAACGTGGAATAATCGAGTTTTGTAAAACTAATGCTCCCCTAGGCCCTCTACTGCCAAGCCCCCCTACTGCCATGCCCCCCTCAACCCTCTTGGTGGCGCTATATGTTCCTTAGTGGTTTCAAAATGAGAGTGCCTGGCAATCCTGTTCTACAGCCATTTCTTGATAGAGACTATAAAGCCTCAGCTCAGACGGCCCTGTTCGTCGTTTACCAGTAACTGTTCTGACTGGGAAGTCATAACCGCTGGTCAAGTATTTAAATTAAATGGAGCTATTAAAATATTAATTGCAGCACTGGCAGATTTTTATTCTAACCTCAGGACTTTTGGAACACATATTGTGACCAAGAAAAAAAGGCATAGTCTGCCTAGTCTCCTGGGGCCAGACACTACTTTACCAAACAGAAAGCTAGAAAACAGTCTAAGTGAAGGGGGTTGCGCTGTACTGGACCCAAGAATTAAAGGGAGAAATGCGGTGTTAATCACCACACCAAATTACCTCAAAACGTGAACTGTGAGAGTGGAGCAATAAGCACAACTCCTCTAATTTTTGGTGGCAATTTTTGTGGTAATTTGGTGCTACGATTAACACCGTATTCCACCCCGGAATTCGTGGGTCGGGGATAGCGCAACCCCCTTCACTATAGTCTGGCATAGCAATACGTTACTAAACCGCTAGCTGGGAATGGGTCTGGGGAAGTGGCCTACCAAATTTGTTCCGCCTTACATATATTGCGTGGTCAATTACCGCTAGCAAATTACTGGTAATAGCCCACCTCAACCACAGGTAGAAATTCCTTTAAATGCCAGCCACCCAATCAACGCTAGGTTTAGCAACCATAGCCAATTTGAGACAGTACTCAGGTATAAGAGAGGTGGGGAACTCTCAGCTTCTACACACATTCCTCCAGAACAAATTTGGTGGGCCGTGTCCCGGGCCCTCCTCCCGTTTGCTCGCTGCTGCGTGGGTCTGGCTCCCCAGACAGCCTCACTTGGCCAGACCTGTTTCTAGCTTGCGTTTGGTAAAGACTAAAGTCTGCCTGCACAAACCAACAAAATGCTGCTAGGTGAGCGAGCGAATGAGCTCTTCTATTAAAAATAGTTTTGCACTATTGATATTTTTCTATTGGCATTCAAGACCTAATCGGCAAAACCCTCCACTTCCCAGGGAGTTAGGTAGAGACTCTTTTAGCGTAACCTTTCCTTAGTTAAGTTTATGTTTATTGTAGCTTTGTAATGGTCAGAGATACTAAACTCATAGTTTTGATCAACACACTAAGTAAGTTCACTATGATTTCATTAAGCTTATATTCTTCGTACTTCTCGCAATTGAGTAGGGTGCATATTTTACTGCTTTGACCTAGTTATTTATTTTTATTTGCTATCATTATCTAGATATATTATCTGTATTACCCAGTTATGGGTCTGCCGGGTCAAAGATATTTCTAGAATATCCTGGCAATAATGTAAAGATGTCTTGTAAACATTTTGTTTCTCGCTGGACAAAAAATGACGAACCACTTCAAAGCAAAAAAAGAACTTTAATTATACGATCGGTAACCGAAGCAGACACTGGTGTGTATAAATGCTACAGCCGATGGTGGGGTGATGTGAGTACATTCTCCCTGTATGTTGGAGGCAAGTCTTACACAGATTTATTAATGTTAGAAACCTTTTACCATTATGTTTACGCAACTTTTAAGTTGTACCACAATGCAACAAAGATTGTAATCAAAAAATTAAATTAGTTGAGTAAAAATTAATAATTAATTTGGCAACATATCCATTATAATGGGTCAAGTATTATTGCACTCTATGTTCACTAAATAGGTTATGTTGTATAATCTTGAAGGAACTATGAATTTATCTCTCCCCAGTATTGCTCAGGTGTCTAGAAAGCAGTGTCCTAGACCTGATTAAAAATTGAACCCCATCCACCATCCCATTAGATGAAATTTGTCCTTTCCACCTCAATAAATATTATGACAATTCCATAATTTCTTGGGACCATGGCTACCAGTAATAAAGCTTTCTCCCTGCATGTAAATAGCATTGGCATTCACTCAGAGAGCATTTACTTGAAAAATTACCCTCTCCTCCTGTACCAAAACAGCACCTGCTGCAATATCCCTGAGAAACACGTTTATTTTCCAAGGTTATTGGCGAGCGAGCGAAGCAAGCGAGACACTCTCAGGGGTAACACAATCGAGAGAGCGAAGCGAACGAGATACTATTAGGGGCGGTTAATGCAAAATCGGGTATATGTTATATGTATATAATGTATGTAAGGATGGTATGTATGCCACTTAAACACGCGTGCGGGTACCGTTTTTTTCCCTAAAAAACGGCCTTTTATGCTTGACCCCACTGTCTTTTGATACTACAGCTTTAAGCAAGACCTGAAACTTGGGCTCCAAATTGTGAGATAATTCCTTCGAAGCGCTTGTTTTTCAAGTCCCAAAAAGTTACTGCGAACGGTTACTATGGCCTGGCTACCAGTGGCACTTGACAACCAACAGGCGGCATTTAGCAGTCTCCAAAACGACGAGGTTTTTCAAATTAGGTTTGGTAAAGGGTTTCATTGGAGGCTAAATAGTAAAACCAAGGAAGTCACCATTGTACTTGGGATCGGCTGAGGTAAGTACCAAGTTCCATATTTGTTAGCTAAAATTACAAAATTAACACCAGCTATGTTTTTTACTAGAGCTGCGAGATTTTTCACCAGTTACTGGTAATTGAGGAGTCAGAATGCCTTAAATTGGATACTACAGTAGTTATCACTATTCAGGTAAGAGAGTAATTCTGTATATTATATTAAAGGTCAACTACTATTTAATTTTTTGCATGAACTAAACTAAAGTACATTATGTAATAATACATGGGTGTAGAAGCAATTTTAAAGTGGCCAATAAAGCAGTCTCATTTGCCACTCCTACAATATTGGGTGGGGTTTAGCTAGTTTGTTTAATAAAAAAAATGTATTAGTAAATAAATGATGTAAAATTGATGAAAGCATGATAAATACAAATCAATCACCCATTAGCTTGTCAAGGAATAATTTTTAAGTTTGACAGAATCTTACAGAGCATTCTCCATAACAAAGGAGGCAGAACTAGATGGTGGCACCAGTGGTAAATAGTTTTATGTGAGCCATCCCGCAGTTTTTATCAAAGAATTCTTCCGATTGGTCCCCTAGCCCTAGCCCTAGCCCTTGCGCGGCGCTATAATTGGTCACGCTCGGCGCTATAATTGGTCACATGATTTGATTAACCAATGAAATGAGTTTTTTGATAAGAACTGCGGGACTGTAGTTTTATGTTACCTAACTTGGCAGGCTCGCTGCCATTTGTGCTCAAGCTTACCACTAGTTGGCGAGTGAGCGGAGCGAGCGAGACAGTATTAGGGGTGGATAATGCAAAATCGGGTATACCTTATATGTATATATGCGTTGGGCTGATGGTGATTTGGTCTCCCTTTGGTCCGAGGCCCTCGCGGATGCCCGGTCCCTCGTCAGGGAGGCAATCACGCTCTTCTGCCCCCACCTCTACCAGCAACTCCAGGAGAGCCAGGTGTGCTGCGCAGGACGGCCGGTACAGCAAGGCCATCCAAGCCCTGACATCTGACGGCCTAGCCTCCCCGTCTCCGGAAATCCTTCAGGAGATGCGGAAGAAACACCCCCAGGCACCTCCTCCCTCTGTGCCTCTTGACCCAGTTCCGTCACCTGCCATCCTTCCAGAGCCTGCAGTCCTCAAGGGAGTGCGCTCTTTCCCCAACGCCTCTGCCCCTGGGCCCTCCGGTCTGCGCCCTAGTCACCTTCAGGAGGCCATTCGATGCCCCTCCCCAGATTGTGCTGCCCAGGCCCTCACCACCCTCACTAGCCTCGTCAACCTTTTAGCTGCTGGCAGAGCCCCTCCTTCGGTCCTCCCCCACCTCTGTGGGGCCACCCTCCTTGCCTCGCCCAAGAAGAGCGGCGGTCATCGCCCCATTGCCGTAGGAGAAGTCCTGCGCCGGCTCACTTCCAAGTGTCTGGCCTCCACCTCCCGCAGTTCTGCTATCTCTTCACTCACCCCCCTTCAACTGGGTGTTGAGTCAAAGGCGGCTGCGAGGCCATCATCCATTCCACTTCACATCTGCTCTCCTCCTCTAATGACCCGGATCAGTGCTGGTGCCTCTTCCTGGACTTCTCCAACGCCTTCAACTGCATTAGCAGGGAGTCCATGTTTGCTGAGATCAGGCAACGCATCCCACACCTAGCGGCCTGGATGGAATCCTGCTACTCCTGTCAGCCCCTACTCCATCTGGGGGAAGATACCATCCATAGCTGCAGTGGTGTGCAGCAGGGGGACCCTCTCGGCCCATTGGGTTTTGCTCTAACCCTCCAGCCCCTGCTCGAGCGCCTGCAGGCTGACGTCTCAGGTCTCCGCCTCAACGTGTGGTACCTGGACGACGGCACCCTGATGGGCTCCCCAGAGGACCTTGCTGCTGCCCTGCACATTGTGGAGCGCGAAGGTCCCCCCCTGGGCCTCCATCTCAACCGCTCCAAGTCTCTCCTCTACATCCCAGAGGACGCTGTCCAGGCTCAGTCTGTCCTCCCAACAGACATTCCCACCACCCGCAGAGGTTTCTCTCTCCTGGGATGCCCCATCGGTCCACCCGACTACTGCGAGGAGGTTTTTGGCGCCCGGCTATCGAAGCTGAAGGAATCCCTTGGAGCGCTTCACAGCGTTGGCGACTGTCAGGTGGAGTGCACCCTTTTGCGCTCTTGCCTTGCCCTCCCCAAGGTCTCCTTCATCCTTCGCGCCTGCCCTCCCAGTCACATCCAACGCACCGCTGCCGAGTTTGATAGAGCCATCCGCTGCACCTTGGAGACCATTGTAGGTGGCCCAGTTTCCCACTGGTTTTGGTTGAAGGCGTCTCTCCGGTGTAGTCACGGGGGCCTCAATCTTCGCAGTGCGCTACGCCATTCACCAGCCGCCTTTCTCGCCTCCACCTCATTTACAAAGTCTCTGGTGCTACAGATCCTCGCCAGCCCACCAGCCCCCTCTCCACACATCACCCCGACTGTTTCGCGCCTGGCCACAGAAGCCGCCCGCCCAGATTGGAAGTGCCTAGATGACATTGACGTCCCTCTCCGGCAGAAATGCCTTAGTCATGTCGTTGACGAGGCCTGCTTCCAGCAGCTCCTTGACTCGGCTCCCACCTGCCGCTCGCGGGCCCTTGCCTTGTCCTCCAGCCTCCCCCATGCCGGAGACTGGCTGAACATCATCCCCTCCACCACCCTCGGCCTCCATCTCCACGACCGAGAGTTCCGGTGTTGCCTGCGCTACTGGCTTGGGGTTCCCCTCCACAGCTCGTCATACCCCTGCCCGGAATGCCACCTTACTGCTGATGCGTACGGTGATCACCAGGTCGGCTGCGGGGGGAATAGGGATCGCATTGCCCGTCACAATGCTGTCCGTGACGCCATCCACGCTGCTGCCCAGTCCGCTGCTCTTGCTCCTTCCAAGGAGACCCCTGGCTTACTGCCTGGCTCGCAGGCTCGCCCGGGCGACATTTTCATTCCATGCTGGAGCCTTGGACGTCCGACCGCCTTTGATGTGCTTGTCATCAGCCCGCTACAGGAGCTCACCATCGCTCAGGCTGCCCAAACACCTGGCCATGCCCTCCAAGTTGGTGTGCAGAGGAAGCTTGCAGCCAACCTCTCAGCTTGCCGCTCTTCAGGGACGGACTTCGTCCCTCTTGTGGCTGAGACACTAGGTGGGTTGGCTGAGGACACCATCCACACCATCACCATCATCAGCAGGGCCATCGAGAATCGCTGCGGCACTTCTGACTCCACCCCAACTACCAGTCACCTGTTTGGCCGCGTGGCAATTGCTTTATGGCGGGGCAATGCATCGCTGTGGCTCCACCGTCTCCCCACCATACCCCCCTCCCTGGACGGTGTAGCCTGAACTTTTTGTATATTTATTGTCTTTTTCTTTTAACCAGTTGTATATATGCCTCACGAAGAAAAAAAAAATTTATTACTTAAAAAAAAATGGTACATATGCCCAGTAAACGCGCGCGCGTGGAACTTCTTTCCCCCCCCCCCTAAAAACACGACTTTTTAGGCTTGACCCCAGTTTATTCTGAAACTACCTCATTAAACAAGCCTTACTGAGAAAATTCCGGCGAAAATCCTTGTTTTTCAAGACAAAAAAAGTTGCTGAGACCGGTTACTATGGCACTGAAGACCCTTTTCCAAAATTAATTTCAAAACTTCGCCGTTTTAGGGGGATACGGATTGCTGCTCGTTTGTTGTCAAGTGCCATTGGTAGTCAGAATGTCGTAATTAGCAAACGAGCGAGACAGTATTAGGGGTGGATAATGCAAAATCGGGTATATGTTATATATAATTATATATATATTATATATAATTATATATATATTATATATAATACTTATAGCACGAGTCAGAGTACAATATGGGAAAATATTTTACGAGCACGCAAAATATTTTCACGAGCCAAAGGCGAGTGAAAATGTGGCGTGAGAGTAAAATATTATTCCCATATTGTACGACGAGTGTGATAAGTGATTTATTGCTTCTTTGAAATTTTTCTCAACCGGTTACAATACAATTTTCATTGATTTTACTCGCTACGCGCGCGCTACAAGGAGCGTACAATATAAACCGTACAATATGGGAGAATACAGAACGCTCGCGTGATGCGGAAATATTCAAGTAAAATTATCAAAGCTGCAATAAATATGTGACAGGCTATAGGAAAACAGACCACTTCACTCAAAAATTGAAAAATGAGTTATTATTATTTTTGAAAAGTACAAAAAATTTCCATTTAAATGGTCCTTAAATCATATTCTAAATTGCTTCCTAGGGCGAGTTATGAACGCCAGAAGAGGATAGCCCAAGTAAGCGTTATTGGAGGAAACGGCACTTTAAATTTTTTAGGTAAGTTTCCGTATTCTAAAGTTATCTCCGCATCACTTAGTAGTTTCGCGCGAACTGCCACGTGGTGCCCAAGGGCGTGGTATCTTAGCTGCTTCATTAATTGCCAAGTAACTGGGAATTACCCTTACAGGTAAGGGAAATACCCGCGCGTACGCGTTAACTTTCCCGGTAACAATTGAAAAGTTACGCCGTAAACTGAGAGATACTAAAAAGGTTTGTGAACTTCAGCGGTGCGCAGGCTTTGAAGATCACTGTATTGGGAGCTGAAACTTGGTACAAGCGTAAGCTAAGATCTATAAATACTGATACTAAAAAAAAAAGAAAAACACAAAACTTGACTTGAACTGCTTTATGGGTCTGTATCTTGAAATGATTTTGTGCGTGAAGTGGTCTGTTTTCCTACAGCCTGTCACATATATATAATATAATATACATTCAGCAAAGCGTGCGACGCGAGCGGAGCTGACTCTCTAATGAGTCCGCGATATATGTGACAGGATCTGAGAAAACAGCCCACTTGGAGCACTCCATCAAAATTTTATTTGTGTATTTTCTATGTACTCCTTAAAATTTCCTTCAAAATGAGCCATAAATAATTAGCAGGCTATCAGTAGTTTTCGAGTTATGAGCCGTTAAAGTTTTGCCTGTTCTACCACGCTATTTCGGAAAAACTGAGAAAAACGCGTTTGAAAGACCACAAGAGAAAGGAGTGCGGCATTTCTAACGACACGCTCGCCATGAAATACTTGTCGTTGACACTTAAAATTTTGTCAGAAGGTAGGCAAAGGGTTTTAGATTGGTATGAACAAATAAAAAAAAATTTCAATTACTATGCCCAACTCGATGTTTTTGCCTGTATCTCAATTTCATGTCTTGCGCGAAGTGGGCTGTTTTCTCAGATCCTGTCACATATTATATATATTTAGGTCTAGGAATTGTTTTTGTTCTTGCGTGGGCGTATGTTTGCTTCGTGCGTCTATCCCAACAGAATCTTTGCGTTTAGCGATCCCGTATCATTCAAGATAACTAATTGTTTAACCCTGTGTATTAGGTTATTTCTAAATACCACAAGTCCCACTTAGGTCTTAACAACTTCCATTAGAATCAACACCGTGCAGTAATTCTTTAGAACTTCTTGTTTATTTCACCGCACCAAACGAAAACTTCAAAAAAATTGATTAGTCTGTTTCTAAAAGTGCAAATCGGTAGCCCTTGTGCCCATACTTTAGCTAACAAATACAGAACTACTCTCTTACCTCAATTTTCGGAGTACTTCTATTTTTATAGTCTCTAATATCACATTCTGACTACCTGACTTACTAATAGCTTTTGACAGCAAGCACTCACAGCTACTATAAACGGCCCATATTATGTCATGTAATTGTCTCAATACTTTAGTTACTTAACTCCTGCACAGGCTCGCTCACCATTTTGTGCTCAAGCACATGACTACAAAGTTCAAAGAGGTCAATGCTTGTCCACCTGGGAGGCTACTTAAAAAAAGTAAACACTAGCCCTTGTGCAAGATATTTAGGAGAAAAAACTTCGAAATAATGCCAGAAATAATAATGACAAAGAGCAACAGAAACAGTCTTACAAACTTTGCAGAGTTCATTTTCTATTCCAATATTGGCGGTGGTAAGTTACCCTGGTTGATGCACTGTTTGTGTAACAGATTTGTTCTTACTTGAAAAACCATTTTCCAATAGTCAAGTCACTAAGAGAATACAAAACTATGCTTTATCTACTATAGCCCTGGTACAATAGGGCATATACGCTACAAGAAACGCACAAAAACTATTTATGACTCGAGCGTTAACTTAGAACATAGCTACTGCAGTTAGGGACTTTAAATCTCTTACGTCCTTCAGGGAGGGATTCTATATGTGGTGCCCCCGCAGGAGAAAGCACCTACTGGAAAGGAAGACTGGAAGTCTATCCATCTCAAGAAATACCCCTATCACCACGTCCTTCAGGGAGGGATTCTATCAGGAGAAAGCACCTACTGGAAAGGAAGACTGGAAGTCTATCCATCTCAAGAAATACCCCTATCGGACTTCACGGCAGTACTGCACGGCTACCGCCATAGTTTTAGAAGCCGATATTTTGTATATCATTTTCTTACCCGTGTGTGTATGCCATAACATGGGCTGGGCTTCTATATGTATAGTATCACCAATTGTGTTGTTAGGAACTGTTGCTAGGTTCTAAATTAATTAGGCGCTGCGCCAGTTGTTAACTACTGTTTTTAAGGTCCCTCAGGCCCTAAGTGTAGCGCCCTCGCTGTGCTCGGGTCGCTACAACAGAGGGCATTCAGAGACACTAAATACAGTAGTTCCCTCTGAAGCAGCGACTAACTATTATTTATTCACCTCACAGGAAGTAAGTATGAAATGTATTCACAGCAAATTGAACATTCTGATTGGACAGTTTGAACGTGCCACTGTAGTATTGGTTGTTACGCGTTTCCTACAGCCTGGAGTCTGAGACAAAAGTCAGGTGCACCGCTCCGTGTTCGGTCGTTACGGGATTTACACTAACCTGGGCAAGGCAATATTTGGCTATTTTACTGTAGTGTATTTGTTGAACCCATTAGAAGCGATGTGCAGAAAAGATGAAGCTAGGGATGTTTAAAATTAAAAAAATAAAATAAAAACAACAAAAACTGGCACACATAGACCATCAGAGAAGAAAAAGAGACAAAAATGTATAATGACAAGACTTAGTTCTATAAGTTATAGTTATAAACCAAAATTGAGGTTTGTAAGCGATTTATAAATCGAAATACAAACCTAATGATTTTGGTTTATAACTATTTTATAGCCAGAACATAAACAACGAGCAAAGTATAGCGTTAGCTATCTTAGTATTTGTATTAAAGTACCCAAACTCTTCATTATTCCATTTTGCTTTGATCTGCCTTCTATCATAATTATGGTTGCTAAGAACTATATCAGACTTTTCCCCGCTAATACATTTTCTTACGGGCATACCAGACTGTATCAGATTTATAGTTCTTAACGACAACCGGGGTCGCTCCGGTAACGGGCTATAAGGAGCTATAAAAGTTTATACTGTAGATCATATAAGATATGCAGTAGCTAACACACAATCTATAGATTTTCTTTTAGCCTAGTCCCTTAGAAAAGTTATAGATAAGAATTATTTAAGTTAGCTACTGCATATCCAGGTTATTTTTCAGGGGGGTCACTTTTCAGGGGGGTCACTTTTCAGGGGGGTCACTTTTCAGGGGGGTCACCAGACACTGTCACTAGGGCACACCGACTACAAGCGACTTCATTGTTGACACGACTTCATTGTTGACCCTTTTACCGTTACTTTCAAATCATAACTATTAATTATAACTATGAAATTAGATTCATACACAATCATGTACAAGTTTGAGAATATTTTCCAATTGCAAATAATATGACATATTTCATGTGACATAGATCTATAGTACATTTCATTATAAGTTTTGTTTTCTCAGTTAAGAATGATTCTCAAATAAATCTCAGTGAAAGCATTATAAAACTTGAAGCCAACTCAAAATTGAGGATATCATGTTTATCTCACCATGAGCAAGGTATTTGGTTTTTCAACACTAAACCTTCTGGAGGTGACTCGGTTCTGATTTCTAGTTCAAGTTTTTTGGTAAAAAAAGTTGATAATGATCACAGTGGTTATTACTATTGCTATGGAGTTGACTCGAATGCAAAGATTTTCATTGCCAGAAGGTTGGTCATAGTTTATGGTAAGTATGTCTTGCTCTTAACTGTACAAAATTTAAATTAAACAACACCTAAATGTAGCTTAAACTATTTTTTAATAAGTAGTGTACATTTCTAGACATTTTAGACTTACAGTAAAATAATATTAAGAGTGTAAATGAATTCGTACAGATTCTTCCAAAATGTATTACAAAAAGGTTAGAAAAGGTGAAACTGCCCGAATAGGGTGCAACTCAACAAGTCGTGTTGTATGGAGATTTAATGGAGATAAACAAATACACTCTAAATTTAAATTATACTTGGAAATACCGAATGTAAGTGAAAAGCACATTGGAGTATATGAGTGCATTGGAATAACAAGATCAAAAAAAACTTTTTATGCACAGACAAGACTTAGTTTTTATGGTAAGAATATTATCACATTATCAACTTTTTAGAATAATCTTTAAATTAATACACTCAATGAAAATTTCCAGAATTGAAATTTGTTGGAAATGTTTTAATGTCGACTTATAGTTTCAATGTATGCATGCATATCATCAATGTTAGGGCTGCTTTACAAGGAATAGCTACAATATTAACCTTAGCTCCAGTAAATGAGAGTGCAATGCATCTATGCATATTGCAGCAATATACTGTCTTAATCCTTCCATGGCAGCAGGTTTCATGTCTATTTTAACATACTTAGATGCCAAAAATGAAGTGACTATTGATCCTTTATTACTCCGAACATATCAATCTGGGAATGTCATAATTAATTGTTACAGTGCCAAACTCATGGGGTGGGGAATGGATGATAGTGAATTACCACATAATGCTTTTGTCAAAAAAATTAGTATGGGAAATGTAAGTAATTATGCATTAAATATCGTAAATATAAACCAAGAAAATAATGGTTATTATGAATGCACTAGTCCTTATGAGATAGATCAAAGTATTACGGGAGATTTTATGAAACTAATTGTATATCCTACTCTACAATCCATATTTTCAGGTAAGATTGTTCAGATTAAAAAAGTATTAGGTACTATTATGTTATATACTTTGGTAACTTAACAGAACAGGAGGGACATAACATTGGGTAGCAACCACTTTGACCTTACAATGGTGGTTGGGCAAAGAATCAAAGCTATCTGTAACACGCAGATATATTTTATATATAAATAATATTAACAGGGTTTCATACAGACTATGGGATTCCCCCCCCCCCCCCCCCCCCCCCCCCCCCCCACACCAAATTCATTCACCTCACCTAAATTGTTTTTACCCCGGCTTGGAAGTATAAGATGCAAACAATTATTGCCTTACTCTAAGGTTAGTTCGCTTAAAAAATATGCAACACTCCTTCAACCTCAATATTTTCTAGTTCTAATCCTTTCACTTTTCATGTGCATTTAAGACACTAATTATAAAGCTTTGATGCCCGCCTTGTGAGTTTTTTTGCTCTACAAACCCCGCCCCCAAGCAAAATATCCTGTATGAATCCCTGATATTGTATATGCATACATATATGAGTTTGTGTAATATATTATATATTATATATATAATAAGTATTACTTGAGTCAGAGTGTAATATGGCAAAATAATTTATGAGTCAGGCCAATATATTTTCACAAGCCAGAGGTAAGTGAAAATAAAGTAAATGTAGTACTAGAGATAGGGTAACTCACAGCTTAAAGTTGGTTGTAGGGGCTACCCACACCCCCAGATAATATTTTAGCAGCTGCTCTAACCCAGTTGAGCAGGGTACACAGGGTACATGGGAGGAAGGTAGCTGCAAAATCTCAAGAAAATTGAAAAGTTTGGCAGGTTGCTATAACTACATGAAATATCGTGAGTTATGTCACGGATCATGTACCTTAAAATATCATTGTGAAGATATTTAGGGTGGAATAAATAATACTTATTACATCAGTCAGAGTGTGATATAGTGAAATATTTCACGAGCAGGCTAATTTATTTTCACGAGCCAAAGGCGAGTGAAAATAAAGCCTGAGAGTGAAATATCTAGCCATATCACTCTGACGAGTGTAATAAGTGGTTTATTCCACACTAGATATCTTCACTAAAGTAGTTATTTGGTAACTCACTGTAAAGTTAGCGAAAACTTACTAGGGTCCCCACAACCCCAGCTGATGTTATAGCAGCTACTCTAACCTGGCTGGGTAGGCTCCACTAAGAGTAAAGGTAGCTGTAAAAACCCAGAAAACTTATGGCCAAGCCCGGTTGCTATAACTACTCTGGTAATGAGCTTGCGCAGTAAAGCCATGGGATAACACCATGAGATATCATGAGACTCACGGGTCACATACCTAAAAATATCATTGTGAAGATATCTAGGGTGGAATAAATATATTTATTCCATTCTATTTGATATCTTCACAATGTTATTTTTAGCATCACACTTTATCACATGTATTATCTCATACAGTATTCTAGCTAACTCATTTTACAGCTACAGTTTTTTGGGTTTTTTTAAAGCCACCTTCCTCAAGTGAACCCTAACCAATCAAGTTAGAACACCTGCTGAAATACTAGCTGGGGATTTTGTGCCCCAAGAGTGATATGACATGATATTTCACTCTCAGACTTTGCTTTCACTTAATCTTGCTCATGAAAATAAATCAGCCTGCTATGAAACATTACACCATATCACACCCTGACTGATGTAATATGTACTATATATTCCATACTAGATATCTACATATAGATACATGACCCTAGATATATTTCATGTCACACTGGTGTTGTCACACTCTGTATTGTACTGCTCATCACCTGTGCTTACAACAAGCGGCCTAGCTTACCAGTCTTCTGTGTTTTTACAGCTCTTTCTGTAAGGAAGCCTACCAACTGAGTCAGAGAAGAGCTTGGGATGTGGAAGCCTCAATAAGATAATACTCTGAGTTTAACATCAAAATTTTACACCATGAGTTGCAACCCTAGGACATACTGCTGCATTAAAATATATAACTAGCATAGAATAAATCACTTATTACACTCTTCAGAGTGATATGGCAAAAAATATTTCACTCTCAGTTTAATTTTCATTCGCTGCTGGCTCATAAAAATATAATAGCTTGCTCATGAAATATTTCACTTTATCATGTTCTGACGTGTTATATATATATATATATATAATACTTATAGCACCAGTCAGAGTACAATATGGGAAAATATTTTACTAGCACGCAAAATCTTTTCACGAGCCAAAGGCGAGTGAAAATGTGGCGTGAGAGTAAAATATCATTCCCATATTGTACGACAAGTGTGATAAGTGATTTATTACTTCTTTGAAATTTTTCTCAACCGGTTACAATACAATTTTCATTGATTTTACTCGCTACGCGCGCGCTACAAGTAGCGTACAATATAAACCGTACAATATGGGAGAATACAGAACACTCGCGTGATGCGGAAATATTCAAGTAAAAATATCAAAGCTGCAATAAATATATATATTGTTACATGAGTCAGGTAGGTTATTTGTGTGATGTCACCCAAACTAAGATATGAATCTTACATCTGCACGTTTTGCCAGCAACAATGTGACGGCAATGATAATCGTGTATGTATCCATGAATATTGTAGCTAAAAGCTGATATAAGTCCACAATCACGGATAGAAGAATAGAGAGAATGAGAATCAGAAGAACTCAACTGACTGAAGCAAAAAGACAGAAAAGACAAGGGAGGAGAGAAAAATGATGAGTACAAAAAATAGATAGCAGGAGAGAGAGAGGCTAAGAAGGAGAATAAACATTTGATGAAGAAGAATGCCAATGTGAGAGGAAGAGACTAATAGAGTGATGGAGAGAAGTATGGATTTATCAAGAACTGAGCATTTCCCTGTGACTGTTACCTGCAACTCATTGGATGATAAGTAATAGGGGTGAGGCAGGAACAGTGGAGAACTTTAGGTGCTCAACTCTTCTTATTCTTCTCTTTTCAGTCATGAATCCTCTCCTCCTTTATCTATCTCTGTTCCTTTTATGTCTCTTTCTGCTTGTTCAGCGTCACATTCTCTCTCTCCTTCTTATCAATGATTTAAGTGCTGAATGTGATGATACTGTACATGTTCTGATGGTGGCACCATTTTATCAACCCGGCTAAACGAAATAATTATAATTATCATTGTCATCATTGTAGTCATCATCACCACAAGCATATTGTTATGTACTACTGATTTAATTATTTAAATATTTTCTCATGTAATCTTGAATGAACTGACATTCCACTATAATTTAAAAAAACTTCGTCATTATGAACTATTACCACTTTTGATGGTAGTTAGAAGCACGATTACTTGGGGTTTCTTGGTCTAGTGAAGCACAACTTACAATAATATTTTCTATACTCATATTCTATTGAATTATAGATATAAAAATAAAAACTGTTGGAAAAGCTGATCCTATATCTCAATTAGCTTTCATTGGAAAAAAAGTCACCATAGCATGTTACAGTGCAGTCTACCCAATGTGGAGTAAAAATGACATTCCTCTGAATAAAACTAAAAAAGTGACAATTCATTATAGCTATCGTTATCATAAATCATATTTAATAATTAAAAATGTGACTGAAAGTGACACAGGTACATATAAGTGTTATGGGAAATATTTGAAATCAATGCTTTCATTCTCAGCTTCATCTACACTTTACATTGGAGGTATGTACATATTTTTGTCCAATTTTATTCCTAATGTTTTTTACAATCCATATTATTAAAAATTAACAACAACTTTAATATGTGGGACTAAAACAGTGATGGGAATAGGATATGGCCCATGACTTTATAGAATAATTAGTTGCTTAATTTAGGATTGAAATACATGCAATAATAAAATAGAGCTTTTTATGGGCACAAACTTTTGGTAAAAATTATTATCAGTCTGTGTACTCGTAATTACTTGAAGTACAGTTAATTTAATCTACCTAGTGATAAGAAGGCCCTGATATGTATTAGTAATTAAATACAATTATAGTGATTAAAAGTTGTTAATTTTTATAGATAATGATGATCAGGCATTATTACCACTAAACGAAACACTAACATGGATTGATGGATCTAATGAAACTTTAATGAGTAAATACGATATAAGTAATAAATGGTTCTATAGGCCATATGGTGAAGTTATAAGTAAGAATGATGTGGTAATGATATCAAACCAAATTTCATTGAACTTGGCAAACATTAACACAATCCACAATGGAATATACTATTGCTACGGTTCCTACAAAGACAACAAATTACATCATTTTATAGCAAAAAGATATGTCAAGATAATTCCAAAAGGTAAGAATTACACTAGAGGCTTGCTTTGTACACAATAGTCATCCCAATGGCTAATTTTACCATACTTCCAAGGATTTTTATTACAAAATCTATCACGGTTATTTCAAAAGTTTGTTCCATAATGTGTCATTTAATTATTATTGATGGTTAGTTTCACCAAGTAAGCTTATATAATGCTTGCGAGCTAAAATTACAGTCAGTATGTGGGACTGTAGCACCACACACACAAAAAAAACTGGATTGCCCATTAGAATATACAAATGTGTATATCCAGCTTTAGTTTGATATTTTCTATTCAATATAGCTTGTTCTTGCTGATTAAGTGAGACAGTTTACCTTCACAATATTTTAATCCTAAAAGTATCAGTAAACAGTTCTCCAGTCCAATTTTTGTTCTAATCTTGTTTTGGCAATTATTGAGATTAGATTTTTTTAAAAGAAGATGTTTTCTCTATTATTTCTATACACCATAGTAATGTTCTTGTACTATAGATTTCATTTACATTCAGTGTAACTTCTTAACAAAGTTGGTAAATAATTTTAATGAAATCACTTAAAAGTAATAATTTAAAGAAGGCTGAGGGTGCAATGCTTCATTTTACACCAGAATTCACCATTTTCAATATTTTTTTAAATGCTTACAACAGCATATAGACTGACCAAAATATTGCCATACAGGCATTTTACCAATCCGAATGTGATTCATTGTGCCCATATCATGTAAGAAGAACCAGACTTATTAGTAAATCAAGTACCATGTTTGTGTGTAGACTGACAGAAAATATTATTGCTCCTTATCAATAAGTGTTATAAAATAAAAATTATTTGATGTTAAATTCAGATAAAAAGAAATTACATACTGCTACTGTGAAAACCTTCATTAAGGTAATTAACTGATTTTTTTTGCATTAAACGTTTTATGAGAGATAAGCTTGAGTACATACTTTATAAGTTGCATGAATACACTAGGTTATTGTTGTTGTTGATTATTTTGCGACCAATGATTATCGATTACCTCGATTGCCTATTTGTTTAATGTGAAGTACAGTGTATAGTCATAATGCACTCAATTGAACGTATTACACAATATTTGCACACATAATAATTAATAACTACAAAACAATAGTCCTACATTTATGGTGAATGTGAGAGATGCAAAAAGCCTAAGTTTAGAAAATGTAAATTTACCGGCATGAGGTAATGAATGAGGTATATACTTGTTCAATGATAGTAACATTTCATTGCTTCCATAAAACCCTTTTTTACTCTCCTCTTATAACTAATGTAAAGTAGCTATACAAAAAAATATTGCCCTAATGTTAATGCTCAAATATGGTCATTCAGTCCCCTCATGGTTGAATAATTAAAGAAGTATTTCAATTATGCATTCATCAAAAAATAATTATCGCTGATTGTAATAATATTTTTTACATAAAAAATTGGAAGTTCATTTAAGCTTCAAAATCTATAAAGGATGACCACAAGGCAATCACTATACCAAGATCTTTTTGCAACATTTTATACACCCAGTGTTCAACAGAAGGGCAATAAACTATATTACAATCATCTATCAGGATTTTAAAATAGAGCGAGATGCATAATTATGATATAAAGAGATGTATCATGTTCTTGCTGTTTTTAGCTACGAATGAATCTGTTGTTGTTTTTCAGCTACAAATGAAAATCTGTTTTTTTTACCTACTTGTATGAACCTTTCTTTCACGGGTTAATCCATCCCTGTGTAGCTGACATGGAGAATTATGTATTTGAGCATAAAGTCTTTGCCGAATGAATTTCGCCAGATATCAGCTTTCAATTACCACTGTTATATCTGAAAGTGGCAGAAAGGGAACTAAATGCATTTACCTTGTTCTCGGTGTTTTGAAAGGACTCTCGCTGCATTAACTGGACATATTTTCTCCCTCTAAGCAACAATATCTGTTCTTTTTATATTGTCTTATTCTCTGCTCAAAAGGTAATTATGGTATAAAATAGTTAAACCATGGCAACTCTTGGGATTATCACTAGATAACCCCCACAATTAAGTAAGAGTGTAAAATAGATGCTTTGTTCAGATAGCCATGTGTCCCAATTAAAGAAAAATAAGGAAGAATAATGTTCACACTTGGTAACAAGTATACATTTAATGCTAAGTGTGTATTCACAGTAGGTGATAAGTGTGAAAGACACACTATACATTTATGGTAGTCATTCTCACCACTAGTTTGGTGTGAATGTTGATTTTAATGCTATAATTTTTACAGTGTATTGTATTGTCGTCTGATACTGGTTTCAATGTAGCTACCATCACCATCCATCAATTGGGGCATAAAACACGAAAATCTGCATCAACAATGCTGAGGTCTGCTTTTACAGGGGAGGATCCAGAGGGGGTTGGGGTGAGGGGGTCAGGGCCCCTCCCTCTCTGAACCAATTTATTGAAATATATTATATGGACATTAAATGTACCAATACAGGCAATATTGTTCGCAGGACAGCTTGCATGCTAACTTGCTCTTTAAAATTAAATACAATCAATCATAATTATTTTAATAAATTTGAAAAGTTTTGACCTAAACATATTTGGGCCTCTCCCTGTCACTAACACTGATCTGCCCCTGCTTTAATTCAATAAATTGTGCAACTCGTTTAGGTGACTAGCCAATAAGTTTATAACCTTCAAATGTTGTGTCAAAAGCATATTTTATAACTTGACATCCTTTCACAGTTTCACTGACAGCTAAGTAGAGTGCATCCCCACAGCAATGAAATAATAAAGTCTTGGGCTTTTCCTCAAAAATTAGTGAAGAACCTTTTCTGGAGCCAGTCATATTACTGGTCCCATAATAACATTGCGCCAAAACGACTTTGGACTGTCAAATTAAGATTGGTACTCTCTAGTATAAGTGCTGATAAATACAATTTGATTGTAAACATGAGATAAAAGCATTCATTATTGCTTCATCCCAGATGAACTGTAGCAGTCCACATCCTTAAAATTGCTATAGTTTGCTAGATTCTGGAGAGCCTGAAGGAATTCATCTATTGACTCTCAACTATGCTGCCATTGGTGGCCAGTAAATGATCAAATATTTTCGTTGGTAGGCTTTATATAGAGTCAACTCAAGGTAACTAGAGCATATGATAGCTGTCACAGTGCCCTATGTATTTGAATACTCATGGGCAACATAGTTAGTCAATACCTGCAATTTGTGGAGGCCTTCAGTGAGGAGAAAAATAAAAAAATTCTGGTATGTTTAAATCCAGTGCTACTGATCCTTAAATAGTTATGCTTCAAACAACCAGCTATTAACAACCTAGCAAAAAATCACTACACATGTAGTAAACAAAACAAAGGGTAGAGGGTGGCATAAATTGAATGCTTTGAACACCAAAGTAAAGATACAGAGCACAGGGCACGAATGGTTGCTTAATATGTTCCTGGACGTATACTTTCTATTGCATCCTCATTTCTCAACTAAGACAAGATGTATATATTAAGGGTTGCCACTAAGTGTAATGTACTTATACTAGTTTACTTATAAATATTGTTTGATGTTAGGAAAATACTTTAGATGAAGTAGAAAGTAATGTACCATCAAACATTGGTAAAGTTGAAGATAATCATAATGAATATTCATCACTAGAGAAAGCAATACCAGATTATATTAATCATAAGCCGGAAACATATAGCATGGAAAGAAAGGGTAAAATAGTGGATGAAGGTGATGTAATACCTTTTGACGTGGAAAAAGGTAATACTGCATTATTATCATGTTTGAATTAGTAATTGCGGGTTGTGTCATGACTTGAATAGTGTTATATTAACATTTACATATTTCATCATAATCATACTGTTGTTTGAATCGCTGAAAAATTGAGTTACAAAGAAAAATTAAATATTTCAATACTTCTCGGCTAAAAACAGTTATTATAATAACAAAGTTTCTAGTTCTAACAGCCAATATTATTAACCCGAAGGTTGAGCTGAGATAAAACTCTCCATGGTGATATAATAACCATAATGTAATAGGAGTGAAAACTAGAACGAAGAAGAGAAGCACCTACTCAAAGTTCTTCAAAGTAATGGTTACGACAATGCAACCACTAGGGCAGGCTCTAAAGAGTTACCTTCTAGAGATTAAACAGATATTGAGCAAAAGAAATGATTTATTCTTACTATTTTATAGAGAGTGTGTAGAGATTTTGACATCAAAACAGCATTTAAGTCGTGTAAATTCTCTGTCTATAACTCGTACCTATTCCATTTGATAGGGTGATGTTGCTGACAAATATTTTCTTCAAGAAAATTTGCTTCTTTTTTTTAAATGTTTTATTCAATTTGATTTTAATTTTTATACACCTCAAGAGCTATTTTCTCCTCACACATTTCAAAGGTCTTGAGAGTGAAGTTCTATGGATGTGATACCATCAGAGTCAATCCAGCAAGCTTCCTTCTTAATTTATTAGTTTTTAATTCTATAGAACGAGAAGATTCAAGTGCTGTTGGAAGGCAAAAGTTGAATTTCCTATAGTCACATATTTAGGAATATTTTCTCTACATTCTGGTAGAAGATAGAGCTACTGACTTACATGAAGGGAATTCAGACCCGTTCTACACCAGAAAGGTGGAGAAAACATTAAATTTCTAAATATTTGACAATAGGAAATTCCAAATTTTGCCCCATGTGTGCATGAAGTGAGTTCCACTAAAACAATGCAGATTCAATACAACAGAATCAGTTTAGGTCAGACAAACATAAAAGGTGACATTCACTAATACCACACACAAAACCTAGATACAATAAAAATAGTGATACATAAAAAAGTCAGGGCACATGCGACAGGATAAAGCTAAGGTGCGGTGTAGAATCTACACAGTTCATTAAATAAAACGTGTTCTTGTCTATAATAGTCCAACAAAGTATATTTTACCTTAAATTCAAGCAAGAATTGTCAAGCTATAACCAGTAAAAATAGTTTTAGATTCATACTGGTCATCTTTTTTTCACATCAACCTGTAATGACCAATACCTGCCTTATTGCATTCTTGCAGCTACTTCCTGACTTTTAAGCAGCAATACAGAGTGTCTCATTGCCTCTATGCGTCTGGCTCAAGTTTCTCTAGTGTATTTTTTCCTGATCAAAACTTAATTTTTTTTAATACTGTATCGTAATAACTTGCAATTGTCAAGTTCTGACCATTTATAAAAACTGGATTGAAACTTTCTCACTTAAAGGGGTCTGGAAAAAAGCAAAGGAAAAATTTTTAAAAATCTTAGTTGTGGCCAGGAATCGAACCCAAGACCACTGGCTTTAGCCACCAGTGCTCAATCACTGAGCTACAACAACCTAGTTTTTATGATGGGTCAGAACTTGATTATGGTGATGATAAAGCCTTTTCAATCCACTAATTATGGCTCCTCTCCAGAGGGGGAGGTGTTTCCGGTCGACACTAAAAATGTGCTCTGACGGCACATAATTGGTGGTCTGTTGAGTACGAGATTGCAGCAAGCAGTACTACTCTACAAAATAAAAGTAAAATGTGAAGGTCTTGGAAGTCGTGGGTTATCGTAGCTCAGTGGTTAGAACACCGGTGGCTAAAGCCAGTGGTCCTGGGTACGATTCCCGGCGGCGACAACTAAGATGTCTTCACATTATTTTCCTTTGTTTTTTTTGGACCCCTTTAAGTGAGAAGGTTTCAATCTAACTTAGCAATTCTTAATATTATGCTTGTTCACATGTTTATAGTAGTACCACTTCCTAATAATATTGCCTCTATATTTTTTTCACACAAATTGAAGTATTACGTTAGATTGCAAAAATAATTAGTTATATTTTTATAGAAGAAACATTAAGAGAAGGTGTACCAAGTTCTACTAAACTCAATTTACCCTGTTATATATGTATATTTAAACGTCACTTTTTCATTATCAACATACTGGCAAATATAATTCATGTCACAAGATAATTAGACTAATGAAGCATTTGAGAATTGTAAATTAGATATTAGTTATCTTTGTATGTTTGTAAAGTTTTTAAAGGAAACTATAACTATAATTATTATGGGACTTTTTGTTGAACAGTTCTATGTACAATTCCTGAATCATACATTAGTTGTGTGTGTGTGTGTGTGTGTGCATGTGTCATGAGGATAGGTGTGACAGTTCTCAGGCCACTGTTAGATAAGAATAGGGTGTATGTTCAGTGGTTGAGTACTGGCTGTGACAGAGATAAGAATAAACATGCAGAAGCCCAAGGAGTGCAAGGCAACAGGTGAGAGCTACAAAGTATGCTTGGTTTCAACGAAAATCTATGGAGGCAGAGATGGACAGGAATGGAGGGGAAATGGTAGAGAAAAGATTGTGTGTGACTCACCTGCGGAACAGCAGCAGCGATGGAGACAACACTTCTTTGAAATCCTGAATATCTACAATGTAGAGGAACTGGAAAAGGTCAAATAGAGAGAATTAAGGCTGAACAGGAGGATGTGCCATCAGGGAGGGTTACTCTGTGCTATGGGAAAACTGAAGGCTAGTCAGGCATCCTTCCAGAGATGGTCAAGGCTACATGGTGTGAGCCAGAATTTCTGGACAGACTGGTGCAGTTAGTGCAGGATGTGTGGAGAGAAGGGGAGTGGCAGGTGATTGGTGTGATGCCATCCACGCCTATTCACTGGCATAAGAAGTTGATTTTGAGTGGCTCACTTTAGAAGCGGCACCTCTTGCGAGGGTTCTGTCATCTTAGGGGGAATTTATGTGACCTGCGTAAGTACAACTCCAGCTTAAGTACGGCTCGCGCAGATTGAGTGTTCTAACCCAGCAGCAACTTAATCTGTCTATGCAAGACTATATATATCAGTAATCCAGCCCATTTTATAATGACTGTAAAGTAGTATACTGTCTGTGCAACTGGCCTAGGTACAACGCGCACAAGCCCAGTATTCAAACGGAGCAGTAACCTAGTCCATCTACGCCAGACTACTACCTGGAACCCTACCCGTTCATAATCGCAGTGAAGTAATAGAGAGTGTAAAAAGTCTGCACCACGGGATGATGATCGAAGTTTACTGCATGGTCGGCAATAGCTATCAATCAAGATTAGAAGTTTCTGGTCATTTGAACATGCTACTAAACCAGTGAGCAGAAGTTTCCAAGCTTCTTGGTGGAATACTTTCATAATAAAGCTATCAAAGATAGGGACTCATGAGACAGTTGCATAATTATAGCAAATGAAGGTAACTAATACTACTTAAAAAAACTGACAACCAAAACAAAATCTCAAATTAGTGTATGTGTTCAAAACTAGTTTTTATCTTCAACAAGTTATGTTAACTTTTTAACCCCAATTATCAGGGCTTTTTACGGATTTTGTTATGGTTGTCAATGACTCTTTTCAGGCAGTGCAATTATTACTCTTTTTTTTTTGGTAATTCATCTTTATTCCCACTAAATCCCTATGCGCTTTTATTATTATAAGTATCATTTAAATGAATAATTAGTGAACGTGTCAATAAACAGTAAGTAACGGCTGAAAAAGCAAAAATTGATGTTAGTTCCTGGCTCTGGCCAGGGAGTATTATAAATTTATAGTAGGGTTTATGTAATTTAGGTGCTGGAATAATAGCAACACAACATTAGTAGTGCACTACCAACCACAAAATCACGCTCATTCATTTATGTACGAAAAGGTGACGGCAAAAAAAAAATCCAGCTGGTAGAGAAAGCCAGGTAAACTTTACATCCAGATAAACTGTGCATCCAGATCACCAAGTAATCTGGTGAAGCAATCACGCACCTTGGCTGTTCTAGAAAAATGTGGTAAACGTTCCCAGATTACTTTTACTGGCACCCAGTTTGCTGGACACGGTTACCACACACCACCCCGGTGCATTTGCGTAGGCTTAGCTTTCACAAAGTGCTGTAGTAACCCATCCCAATTGTACGATTGGAAAAAAAAGCACCTTTACGGATAAATTAATCCATTCACCAGTTTTTTTTTTTTTTTCAGGCATTTCGAACAGGCCAACAAAGACATTGTGCTGGGTATTATATAGCTGTTGTCTGTCAGAAGTGGGTGAGCCTATTGTACATTCAACCACAGGAAAAAAGTTTCAATTTCTCCTCACTCAACCTGACTGAAGAGAAGTGATGCCCATCGGTAGGGGCACTGTTGTACTGCCTTATTGTCATCAACTAATACTTAAGACGAAAAGGAAGTTTACAAAACAGTGACAGAGATTTTAACGTTGTGTCGGCGGAGCATTAGGTTGTATGTGGACGGGTCATTTTTTCGACTGGCACAGATAGTTTGGAGAATGGAAGATGCATATGACTGGCTGCTCTAAGCTACTGGATCATTGCGATCGGCAGCAAAAACCGTCCTTGACCTGGAAAGGGGAAAGCTAGATAATTTACTGTAGTTTATGTATTGTGACAGAGGGACTTTAAACCCTTAGGTCCTTCAAGGGACTCTATGTAGTGCCCCTGCTTTCAGGGCACAGGGCTTCTATATGTAGAGTCCCTCCAATTGTGTTGTTAGGAACTTTTGCTATGTTCTAAATTAGTTAGGCGCTATGCAGCAGTCGTGAACTACCATAAGGGTCCCTCAGGCACCAAGTGTAGCGCCTTTGCTGTGCTCAGGACACTAAAACCTAGGGCCTTTGGGACTCGAACTAATAATAGTAGTTCCCTCTGAGGCAGCGCCTAACTATTATTTAGCTACTGTAGTTTTGTAATGTGACAGAGGAGCTTTAAACTACTTAGGTCCTTCAAAGAGGGACACTATTAACTTAGTGTCCCTACCTTGAGGGCAGGGACACTTAGAGTCCCTCCAATTGCACTTTAAGCAGTCGCTACGTTCTAAATTAGTTAGGCGCTGCACACTCGCCATGAAGTACCACTTTTAGGGTTGTTCAGGCCGTTAGCGCACTCACTGCACTCGGGGACGCAACAAGGGCCTTCAGGACCCTAAAAACGGTAATTCCCTCCGAGCCAGCACCTAACTATTATTTAGATTCAACCACTATTGGCCAAATTACTGCACAGCTACCTGTCAAAGAACTCAGCTCAGGAGGAGATCTACGTTTAGAGGAGAGAAGACAGATTTGTTAAGACTTCCTGCTATCACATCACTACATCTCACTGAGAGGCTAGCTATGTGGTATAGAAAATGTTGTGCTGGACTAGCAGTTATGATCATGCACCAGTTTCCCAAGGTATTCAATGAACTGGCTACAGTGATAGTGAATATGAAGTCTAACTCAAATAGTTGTATGTCTTAAAAGTGCAAGAGAAGCTTAACGGCGACAGAACTTGATTCTATTCCCTAGTTTGCTGTTATAAGAGTGGTTCTTAAAATATGGAAATTTAGGGTGTATGTAATTATCAAACATTTCAATGATGAAATTTTAACTGAAGTTCATCCCATTCCTAATGTAGGTAATATTTTAGCTGTGATTGGAGGGGAGACAAACAACTATCAAATGCAGCAAGTCAAAAGAATGTATTCCAGGAGTTGCAGATCTGATAGATGATCTTTTGATTCATGGTAAAAGTCAAGCTTGACACTCAACTTGAAGTGTCCTCATAGCTATGTCTTGAAAAGCACAAAGTAACACTTAGTGTGGACAAGTATAGCCATTAGGTCATAGGTAGACAAGGCATGGCCCAGAGCTGCTGTCATAGAACTGGATCATGAAACTCACTGACTAATCGTCAAGCTAGTGTTTGTATATTTGGTCAGCCTGTGTTATCCGATTACCGGCCGAATTATTACTTAACCGCGGTGCCGCGAGCCGCCGTATTTTTTTCCGCCGGAAGTAACCCTTACTGGAGAAGCAACTTTCGGACTTTGTAGCGGAGAAACAATCGGTCCTGGACATAAAGTTTCTATTGATCAGCCACTGGTAAAAGCTTGCTCTTGCTATTGCTCAATGGATTGAAAGTCCTGCGCGCTCCAGTTTTCGACAGTGGATGGGAGGACGCCTTAGGCTACGAAAATTTTTGGTTTCTCGTAGCGTCCTTGGGGTGCCACTTCGCGTTGCTTAGTTTCACTACGCTAGTTATGAGCTTACAATAGAAGACAAGTTCAGAGATTTGAGTAGTGGTTATGAGTGACGCAAGAATGGACACTAACAGCAACTTATAAAGGTAAATTGTTAGGAAACAAAACACACGCCATTTTCAGATTTATATTAGTAAGAATGAAAACATCCAAATCTCTAGCCAATGATATCGACTTTTCATTAATGAGTCACTCTGTGACATTCTTGTGTTCTTTTTATATATTCCAGGTATATTATGAACTTTACAATACTACTAATATTCCAAAGTTATGGATCAGCTTGATACTCTTGTGTTTCCTGCATCTTTGGAGTCCTGAATCCACAGTAGAATCAATAAACTTCTCCAGAAGACTTAAGCTATCATTGCATCATAACTCAAAGTATCAAAATAATCATGAATTATAGTTCTTGTTATAAAATTTTATATGAAAATATTTGATAAACTTGAAGTGTTTTGTAGCAAGGTTTATCTGATAAATTTTATAATATTGTAACCACACTTGTAGATATGCTGTACAGATAGCTATGCTACATTACAAACCTGAGATGCAATGATAGATAACTGGTAGATTCAGGTATGCAGCTGTAGGCAGATAGTTATTACCCCCTTTCTTGTACGCAGAATTGCGTATTTGGCCTATCGGGGACAAAATACAGAGGTACACTAAATTGCGTATTTGGCCAGTAATCGGATACATGCACAGATGTTCTTATGGTTGGTTGTGAATGTGTAGAGGTCCTTTTTATGATTGATAATAATGTAATTACAATTATGCATTATGTGAGGTTTTAGCAACAAAAAAAAACAAATCAACCCCTATGATTCACATCCACTGAATTGCTGTATGACTATCAGTTGGAATTATATAACATTAAAAAAAATTATCAAACCAACAAAATTCTCAGACTAACTAGCCGTTGTTTGTGTGTTCAAATGTGTTAGTCACATATGGCTAGTAATATTCTTAGTGGTATTATGTGGCATTGCTCATTAATAATTTAATATGAATGTAGCTAACATATATTAATCTTTTCAGCTATGGAATCAACAATTGTTTATTGATTTGCTCTTTGCCTTCTAATCCTTTGAATGAAGGAAAGCAGTCTGTGGCCAGCAGATCTTATCCTTGCATGAAGTGACGAGTTTTATTTTGACCTTGACTAGAAGTAGCATGATGTTGAGCATCCACATTATTTGGTTGACTTGTCGCTTCAGTAACAGTTTCAACACCAGTGCACCCAGTAGAGGCAGCGTGAGCATCAGTCTCAACACCAGTGTACCCAGTAGAGGCAGGGCGAGCATCAGTTTCAACAACAGTACACCCAGTAGAGGCAGGATCAGCCACAGTTACAACACCAGTACACCCAGTAGAAGCAGTGAGAGCAACTGTTTCAACACCAGTAGAGGCAGGGTGAGCAAATGTTTCAACAGCAGTACACCCAGTAGAAGCAGGACGAGTATTAGTTTCAACAACAGTACACCCAGTAGAGGCAGGATCTGCCACAGTTACAATACCAGTACACCCAGTACAAGCAGGGTGAACAACAGTTTCAACACCAGTACACCCAGTAGAGTTAAGGTGAGTAACAGTTTTAACACCAGTGCACCCAGTAGAGGCAGCGTGAGCACCAGTCTCAACACCAGTATACCCAGTAGAGGCAGGGCGAGCATCAGTTTCAACAACAGTACACCCAGTAGAGGCAGGATCAGCCACAGTTACAACACCAGTACACCCAGTAGAAGCAGTGAGAGCAATCGTTTCAACACCAGTAGAGGCAGGGTGAGCAAATGTTTCAACAGCAGTACACCCAGTAGAAGCAGGGTGAGCAACTGTTTCAACAGCAGTACACCCAGTAGAGGCAGGGCGAGTATTAGTTTCAACAACAGTACACCTAGTAGAGGCAGGATCAGCCACAGTTACAATACCAGTACACCCAGTAGAAGCAGGGTGAGCAACAGTTTCAACACCAGTACACCCAGTAGAGTTAAGGTGAGTAACAGTTTTAACACCAGTACACCCAGTAGAAGCAGGGTGAGCAATAGTTTCAACATCAGTACACCCAGTAGAGGCAGGGTGAGCAAAAGTTTCAACACCAGTAGAGGCAGGGTGAGCATCAGTTTCAACAACAATACACCCAGTAGAGGCAGGATCAGCCACAATTACAACACCAGTACAGTAGAAGCAGGGTGAGCAACAGTTTCAACACCAGTACACCCTGTAGAGGCAGGGTGAGCGAAAGTTCAACACCAGTACACATAGTAGAGGCAGGGTGAGCAAAAGTTTCAACAACAATACACCCAGTAGAGGCAGGATCAGCCACAGTTACAACACCAGTACAGTAGAAGCAGGGTGAGCAACAGTTTCAACACCAGTACACCCAGTAGAAGCAGTAAGAGCAACCGTTTCAACACCAGTAGAGGCAGGGTGAGCAAATGTTTCAATAGCAGTAAACCCAGTAGAAGCAGGGTGAGCAACTGTTTCAACACCAGTAGAGGCAGGGTGAGCAACTGTTTCAACACCAGTACACCCAGTAGAGGCAGGGTGAGCAAATGTTTCAACAGCAGTACACCCAGTAGAGGCAGGGCGAGTATTAGTTTCAACAACAGTACACCTAGTAGAGGCAGGATCAGCCACAGTTACAATACCAGTACACCCAGTAGAAGCAGGGTGAGCAACAGTTTCAACACCAGTACACCCAGTAGAGTTAGGGTGAGTAACAGTTTCAACACCAGTACACCCAGTAGAAGCAGGGTGAGCAATGGTTTCAACATCAGTACACCCAGTAGAGGCAGGGTGAGCAACAATTTCAACACCAATACACCCAGTTGAGGCAGGGTGAGAAACAGTTGTGATCTCTATGAGAATGGACATGGATTCCACAGTGTCATCAGCATTGGGTGAAACATTCAGTGAACTGTTTGTCACTAATGAAGTCGTGTCTACATGATTGAAGACTCTATCACAATCAGAAACGCACAGAGTTGTCATAGAAGTATCTACTTTTGGTGAAATAAATCTGATGGTGTGTCATTTTTAGTTGTTCCTGCAGTGATGGTATTATCCACAGCTTTGAATTGGCTAACAACTGCAAGTGGAACTGCTTCTACCATTGCAGTTGCTTCTACTTCCGTGCAAGCAGGAGCACATGTTGCATCCTTCCCTTGGTCACACGCCACTTCCCCAGGCTCAGCAATATCATCAAGTACTGTAGAAATTCCAGCATCAGATCCACATGAAAGGTCAGTGTCTTTGGCATTATCCACTGATAGTTGAGCATAAGGTGCCACAGCATTTTTGCACCAGGAAAATTGAAAAGTGCACAAGTCTCTCGGCTTTACGTTGTGCAAGTATGAGTTCGTATGGTATATTTTATCATTCATGTCATGCAACGATGGTCGGATGCTAGGGCAGTCTGTCATCCAAGGGTAGAAACAAACCTCAGATATTAGAGGTCGTGTAGTTGCATTGATAGTTAGGAGAGAGCTCACCAAGCTGTGGAATTCTGAAATGCCAGTAAAACTATAAATGTAAATATCCCATAGTAATATGCATGTGTTTACCTTCTGTGTGGTGGTATCCTAATTGGAGGTTATGGTAATCTGCTAGACTATTATTGTAGCATTCATAGTCTCCTCCAAATGTATACCACTCATTCACCAACGCATACAGACAAACACCCTTGTAATTAATTTGTAGCAGATAAACATAGTTCTGTTGGTTATAAATAATTTGCACTTAATGCATGCTGCATGACTCAGCTTTGAATGGATCAAACTCATCCACTAAGGACAGCATGATTTCAGGTGCCTTGTAAGTAAAGGATCCTACTGAAGAGTACAGCACAGCTTGTTCTTGCATTTCAAGGCAAATCATCTTAAAAAAAATAGACATTAAATTTATGTAACAAAATTTTAGCAAAATAACTTACCCCCTGCTTTTACGTCCATGTTCTTGTCAAAGAATACACTTTCGAGCTTAATATCTCTGTGTGCAATCCCCAGAGAATGGCAATAAGATACTGCGTCACACGTTTGGCTGAAGATATGGTGAGCCTCTCCTTCAGTTAGAACACATCTGAAGTTCAGATAATCCAGAACATTGCCATTTTTCAGCAATTTCTGTCACAAAGAAGCATTGGCATTTAGTCTCTACAATTTGAAACATCTTAATGATGTGGGGGTGAGAGACTTTTTGAAGAATAGCAATCTCTCTTGGCAAAAACTTGGCCAGTTCTTCCTTATTCATGTTAGCCTTGTTTACCATCTTGATTGCAATCTATAGGCAATAATAGTAATAATAATAATGATCAAAGCTTTTCCAGTAGTATACCCAAGGGCTAGAGGACATGGAACAGATTTGTACCACCTCCTGATGTACTTGTTTGGTGATCGGTTCACTTTTGAGGTGTGGCTTTCCAAGTCCATTTTAAAAACGGAACAGTCAGCAATAAGTCAGTTAAAACTATCTCTTACTCTTCATCAAAGCTTTCAGAAGTAACGATAAGGACGTTAAAAACACACGTTTATGACTGAGTAATTCTAGCGTCTAGAGTATTTTCATAGCGCGGGCTAATCTCGCGGGCAGCTTTTGAAATAACTTTACTAGTTACAACAAAAAAATACCATTTTTAATTGTCCAAGCAATACTATCGCGGTCACCCCACCCGCTCACCATCGGCCAGACACTCTGCTAGTTGACCATATACTTGCTGCCAACGCCCAACCCCACCGGTGTCTCGCCGCTCCACTACCCGGTGGTTCCTGTAGGCCAACCCTGGAAAGTGTCGTGCTCGCTCACTGAACGCTCACTGAACAATCAACCGCTCAGGAGACGTAGTCTATGTAATTCTGAGTGTCTAGGTCCAATCATACGTATTTGTAATTGTAGTCAGTACGCTAGGATAGGTGATGAAATGGTGAAATTATCTACTCTTGTGCAATCTTCTTTGTTGTTCAAAAGGTTTAATTTCCTTCAGTGATGTCAAGTTTGATGTCTTACCCTAAACCGTTAGAAAACGTAACTTGATTGCGTCGCTGTTTTTACTTCAGTATCAACCGTTTTTGGCCAACAGCGTTCTTAACTCAGGAAATAAACTTTTATTGAGCAGTTAAAATTCAAATGGTCGTGTTCAACGGTAATACACCGAATCTAACTTGTCGTAAACGGCTGTATATTTAACTTACTATGTTCAACGGTAAAAATTATTCGTGAATTTTGTTTATTCCGCAGCATTAACCGAGTAATAGTAAATTCCCAAACCGGTCCGCACTAATGTAGACAAAATAAACCCAATGTTACAGTGCCATTACAAACTCTAACACTGCCCTATCACGTTCAGGTTTGGTTGTTTTTCCTTTCGTTTGCTTGCTTGTTTGCTTTTCAGGCTGTTGAGAAACTTAATAATGATTGTAAGTCTAATAATGTACAATAGTCTACTTTGCTTTCTGTTTGGTAGTTACACTGTTAGAAAAATGTTTACACTTTTACTTGTTGAGTTTATATCAAGCAAATAGGTTACAATTTACTTCTATTCACAACTGAATTCTACAGAAACAGGTTCAATAGGAAAAGTAATACCTCCACTTCTGGTATTATACATTGGACAAGAAATTTCATTAACTTGTTACAGTTCAAGCAAACCTACTTGGTATCACTCGAAAAAAGACATTTCTACTCAGTACTACAGTAATGACGGTTATACTGTAAAAATTTCTAATGGACAGTTTTCGGATGGAGGAATTTATTCTTGCACTGGAACTTACGTTAATGGAACTACGTTTTTTGCTTTTAGCGAAGTTCACGTAGGGAGTAAGTTGCATGAGAGTGTGAAAAGGCATAGTTTGGAGTAATTGACATTTTAAAGTCATAAAATCTCTAATTCATGCGTATCACTCTCACCGCTCTATGTTCAACCTTTATTATACACAGACCTATGTATAGCTTTATAGGTGAGTAATAAAAATAATAATATAAATGGGAAAATGACAACGTGATATCTAGTCAGTCTATGAAATTTTGAATCATGAACCACCACAAAATGCAACAAAAAAAAATTTCAAACTGCATTTCTAAAAATGGACAATTAAAAAATGAATCAATAGTATATTTTGGAAATGTTTCAATATGTACAACAATTGGTAACCATTAATCTAATATCTAACGTTAATTCTATATATAGTACAACAAGAAAGGCCAGCAGAACTTAAGTTGTTTATTATGTTCTATTGTAATCTATTTTCTTTTTCTTTTAATTAGCTATACAACATTCATAATTACTAAAATAAGTAATAGTTAGAGCATAAGCGCTTGGGTACTGGTGCATTTAGTGCACTGAAGCCCAAGGGCCGTAGGCCAAGGGCTTTGTGCACTAAATCCACCAGTACCTAAGTGCATGCTCTAACTATTTTAGATCCCGTTTACCAGAGGCCTGCCCAGTTTCCACTAGCAACTTTGTTTATCAGCATTTTCGGTGTCAAGCGAATTCTTCCGTGTTTCGGCCCAAAATTAAAATTCAATTAAAATTCAATTGAAGCGGCCAGGCCAGAAAGTTTACTTTAGCAAGTTTACTTTAGCATTGTAGCTGCCTGCTGTTATCTCCAGATCTAACTCTACCTGGGCTGCTCTGCAGTAAGCAGTAAAGCAGCTAGCTATGGTAAATTCCTGTGGTATGAGAGCAGCAGGAGAGTTATATGATAGGGCTGGTCCCATATAGTAGTAGACCCTCCCATATCCAGCCTCACATAACCTGCTCCCTGCTTATCCAGCCTATTCTATTAAACTAAAACTCAAAAATAGCAATACCCAAGGGTTGTTAGTATGCACAGTTCATATACCTAAAGGCAAAAAATAGTGCACACTTACCAAGTTAGTACACCTAGTAACAATATAGCAACGGGTTCTAAATTCCTTTAATACAGGCCTCAGTGCATTTAGCTGCTAATTGATTATTACTATAAATGACAATTTTTATTCCTTAGGAAAAGAATATGCTGAAACCAATCTACAAAGGATTAAATCAACAATAGGCCAGCAGCAATTACTGACATGTGAATCAGACAAGGCAGTTAAATGGTTTTTTGAAAGGTCATATTTACCAGCTAATACAAAGCAAGTAAACAATTATTTAATAATTTATGATTCACAATTATACAATTATGGAACATATCAATGCTATGGATGGAACGATTTGTTGCAAAACTACTTCTTAATCAACATTGACTTAATTGTCTATGGTAATCTATAATATAATAGAAAAAATAGGATTATAATTTACTATTCTACCCATTGCAATTGAAATATGAAGCATGTGATGAAATGTTTAGTAATATTCAACTACTAAAAATATAACAGAAAAAGATTTATATTATATTATTATATATATTTCGGGCTAGATGTCTTCACAATGATACATTTAGGTATTGACAGTGAAATAACTCATGATATTTCACTTTCTTCACTGTTGTTATTGCAAACTGTATTATACTAGCTCATTACCCTAGTAGTTATAGCAACCACCAAGCTCACCACTTTTCCAGGTTTTTACAGCTACCTTCCTCAGGTGTATCCTACCAACTGGGTTAGAGCTGCTGCTAAAATAACAGCTGTGGGTTTGGGGAACCCCTACAGCCAACTTCACACAGAGTGAAGGTCCTAGTACGAACTACTTCAGTGAAGAGTGAAGGTCCTAGTACAAACTACTTCAGTGAAGAGGGTAGAATAAACCACTTATTATACTCATCCATGGCAAGATATTTCACTCTCAGGCTTTATTTTCACTCGACTCTAGTTCATCAAAATAAATTAGCCTGCTTGTGAAATAGTTTACCATATCACACTTTGACTCATGTATAAAGTGTTATATTATGAAGTAAATTAAATAAATCATTCTCACCCTTATGGTGAGGACACAAACTTTTCCCTTGATAATGTATATTAATTACAGTGTTATTTTGGAACAGACTACACTAAAATAAGGCCAACCATGAATCATGTGTTCACTGGAGACCATACAAATATTACTTGTTTATCTGAGTGGAAGGCATCTTGGTATCACAATGACAATGAGATTATAGATGATTCTCAGCATTATGCTATAAGCTACAACACACTGCATATTGAATCTGTGTCACAAAACCATAGTGGATATTATGAATGTAGAGGAATCAACATTTTGAATGAAAAGTTTGCTGCCAGCATGCAACTAATTATTTCAGGTAAGTTAAATTAAAACTAAATTGAAGTATGAATGTTACAATTTTCCTATTCTGTATATGATTTATATCACTTTGTGTATAAAAGTTCATAATGCCATAATAATGCCACATGTAATACAATCATAATTATTATAATCACAGAAAAAGGAAATAGCTCATTGTCCATCATTTATAAAGTAATCAGTAGGGCCAAAATCTTTACCAAATGCAAAGGAGGAAAGGCTGTGGTCAAGTGAGAGGGTTGCCCTGTACAGTATCCACGAATTCCTGGGGGAAAAGCGGTGTTAATCTGTACACCAAATTACCACAAAACGGGAATTAGAACCGTTTCGCTTATTGCTCTGCTCTCACAATTCGCTTCTATCTTGGAGAATGAAGCTGAAAAGAAGTTGGGAGTGACCTGGGATGAAGTATTGGAGATCCATAGAGACAGTACAATAAAAAAAATCTCACGCTCTAAAGTAATGGGTTCAGAATCTTCTCTGGCGTACTGCTCAGGAATGGACTAACTGCTTAACGTTGAGATATTTTTAATATACGGAATTTCAGGAGAGATTATAACATGACAATTAGATGCATTCTCTCTCTTTCACAGGCTTTTTTAAACAATACAGAATAAAAATGTTCATCGAACCCAGGACCACTTGTATAGTACACAAGCGCTCTGCCACTGAGCTATATACGACCACCTACCAGCAAACAAACACTCCAATTCTGTATTTATACGGTTAAAGGGTACTGCTATGCTACAGTCTCACTTCAACAAACCAACGAAATTTCTTTTTTCAAAATTCTTATTATTCGTTGAATTTTTCTCCTCATCTAATTTATCACTTCACAATTTCTTTGTCAGCCTTTTTTTTTCTCTCTTTCACAGGCGTTTTTAAACAATACAGAATTAAAATATTTGGTCGCCACCAGGAATCGATCCCAGGACCGAATTATTCAAAGATTAATAAGTATCTTTGAAAAAAGGTAAATTTCGTTGGTCTGTTGAAGTGAGACTTTAGCATAGCAGTACTCCTTAACAGTATAAACCAGCTGATTTGACCAGATGGGTAGTTTTTGTAGATAGAAATGTATCAGCAAAATCTGGGAAATGGGAAACTAAATTGGCAGGTTGCTATAAGTACTACAGTATGTCCAAGTTGGGTTGGCTCGGTAAAAACCGTTAATAACTTTTGAACGGAAATAGCTACGCTTCTGGGGTTTGTACCATTCGAAAGCAGCTCGTGCCGAAGCAGTCCAGAAAATTCCCTATTAGCCCTATTTAAACTGGTAAGATTATCTGAGTGGCCAAACAACCCGTGTTGCAAACATACCTCACATTGTAGCTTGCTCTTGTTAAGTAGCCTTGAATAGCAACAAAGTCCTGAGCCTATAATGAACCAGAATGTCAAGCAGAAGGGTAGAAACGAAGTCACCTAACTACGACTGCTCTTAGTTTACAATTGTCTCATGTAGCGCGGGGAACGTGTGGTTTCATTTATTCCCGTAGATTTTCTATTGAGTTTTGAAACTGCACTTTCCCCGCCAGCTCTGACGATTTTAAAGGGAATTTTCTGGACTGCTTCGGCACGAGCTGCTTTCGAATGGTACAAACCCCAGTCCTGGGTTATTTTCCTCGAAGACTTATGCTACAACATTAGTAGCTCCGATCACCCCCAGCAATCTTCAGCCAGTTTTAGCGCACAGAAAGAAGCTCGTATAAACGATAAACTACGAGTGATTAGTTTTAACCCGGCATATATTGAATACAGCAGCGAAAAAAGAAACTGCCACAGCTTCTTTTTCATTTCAACAAGTAAACTCTCGGTAATAATGCCACCTTAGGCACGCCCCGTTTATACTGTGGGCGTCGACGTTTTCGCGCATTTGAGCTACTACTGTCATGTGACCTTATTTGGTTTCCGGTTTCGCCAAGTGCATTCCTCTTTTGCCGCATTTGTGGTCGTGCCAACTCAACGTGGACATACTATAGGCTGATTAGTGTGTGATAACAGCAGTGTGATTTGATGTCTTGTGATCTCACCTGTCATGGACCTAAAGCTCCTTGTGAAGATACCTAACATGGAATAAATAATATACTCAAAGTTTGACCCTAGTGCCACAGGATTGCATATAAGGAAGTTGATTTTCAATTGTGACATCTCTTTCTAAATAATACAAAGCAAAACTATATTATATTATTACTCATTACATGAGTGAGAGTGTGATATGGCGAAATATTTCATGAGCAGGCTAATTTATTTTCATGAGCCAGAGGCAGTGAAAATAAAGCCTGCTGTGAAATATCTAGCCATTTCACTCTGAAGAGTGTAAGAAGTGGTCTTCACAGCAGTAGTTTGTACTAAAGTTGGTAATGCAAAAGTTGGCTGTAAAGCTCTCTAGGGTCTCCCCACAGCCTCAGCAGATATTTTAGGAGTTGCTCTAACCTAGTTGGTTAGGCTTCACAAGATGAAAGTAGCTGTAAAAAAGCTAGAAAACTGGTGAGCTAGGAGGTTGCTATAACTACTATGGGAATGAGTTTGTGCAATACAGAGTGATAACACTGTGTGATTGCTTGCATTTCTTCACTTTAAGCAATTATATGAAAATTTTAAGAAAACTAAAATTATAGTGTGTGTTTGGTTTCTTCTTTTCCTTAATTAATTATAACATTAGCATAAATTGGGACTATAAAAAACGTTTTCGTTAAAATAACACGACTTAGTTCTTCACTTTTATATCCCAATACATTTCAGTTTTTATCTTATTCATTGATGACAACAACCGTATATGTCCAAATGACAATAGTTCTGTGACATTATGCTAGTGATTATAAATATATATTATTCATTTGATACAGGAGAATATCACGAGTCTGTTGGCTTAGTATTTACGCGAGTGCTGAAGGCACGAGCGTAAATACCGCCAATCAGACGAGTGATATTCTCGGGTATCCAATGGATAATAAATTTATTAGGTACTGCTCATGGCAATACCTTGGTAACAAGAAATTTACCTAGGGGGACGTAATAACCCAACGTAATAACTATGAACACAGGTGATATGGAAAAATATTGCCCTAAGCCACATCCTGTTTAGTTTAATGCATTTTCTATGTGGCAACAGTTATCAGGCTCTGTTCAGTACCTAATAAGAACAAGTATTCCTAGCAACAATTGTAAAACAAATGTTAATCCAAATGCAATTATTAAGCATAAGCAAAGAAATAATGGTAGTAAATGAAGAAACAGTTTCCAAAATTGGCTTATCACAACAGAATTTATTCTTTCATGAACTGAAGTGTCCAGCTTGCTAGAAGTAAAACTGAATTGTGAGAACTGATATTTTAAGCAAAGCTTTGTTTTTCAAGTACCTAAGCTTTGAATTGTGATATTGTGTCATTTATTATTATGCTTATCATAATATGACATGAGCATATTTGTTGTTATTATTACTGTCTTTTGATTTCCAGAAAATTCATTGATTGGAACAATTGAACAGAGACTAGCCATAGTATATATAGGGCAAACTGTCCGGTTATATTGCATAAGTCTAGGATGGACTCGTTGGAAAAAAAATGGTGAATTTATTTCTTTACAAGGAGATGATAACTATATGTTTCAAATTAAAACATTTATGAAATCCGACGCTGGTGAATATACCTGTATAGGAACAAAACAGAGAAACGAAACATTCGCTGCCACTGTACCTTTATATTTAATAGGTGAGGTAGTTGAGTATATTCTAATAGGTGAGGTATTTGAGCATAAATAAACAGGTGAGGTAGTTGAGTATATTATAATAGGTGAGGTAGTTAAGTATAATAGGTGAGGTAGTTAAGTATAATATAATAGGTGAGGTAGTTGAGTATATTATAATAGGTGAGGTAGTTAAGTATAATATAATAGGTGAAGTAGCTGAATATAATATAATAGGTGAAGTAGTTGAGTATAGCATAATAGGTGAAGTAGTTGAGTATAGCATAATAGGTGAAGTAGTTGAGTATAGCATAATAGGTGAGGTAGTTCTAACACATTACAGAATTTACTATTAATAACAGCATTAAATACGTAGTGATGTGTCATCAAAAAATGCTATTTCCCTTATGCAAAGCAATTACCTAATTTCCACATAATGTGTGCTCTACGCACCAAATGATATTTTCTCATTTCTCTCAACCTTAACAGCAACAAAATAATGACATAAATTGTAACAAACTAAACCTATTCTTCATAAATACAGATGGATCTTGCTTGTATATTAATTGATTGGCAATATATCAGATGATTCATTAAGCTTTAAACAGAAACTTTCAGTATTATTTTGAATTATGGCTACCTTACCTAAAAGTCCTCATTCATATTTTAGTATCATTTGCAGAACATTTCTTTTAGTAAACCATTGCTTAGTTGTTGTTTTTTTCTTGTTTTTTATCTTTTTTCTTTTTCGTTGTTTTATTTTTAAACATAACCAAAACAATCAATGTCTATTCTGCATTGTCTATGGCACATGTCTTTGATTTAGTAGTAAAAATTAGTCTTCAGTCTTATATAGCTACAACTGTATAATTACCAATTTTTGTAATATTTAACCAACAACAAGTGCAGTTAGTAACTGCACTTTAATATAAGAATTTATGGAATAGGCTACTAAAAGAAAGTGGAATAACATCAATATTTTTCCGATTTCACTTAAAACATATCTTAATAAATTGATTATTATAATTGTCATTCTAAGTTGCAGGTTATGATTCTTCTCAACACACCATACAAGAATTGATTGTGCTTTCTGGAAATAATTTTTTTCTTTCTTGTGATCATAGCAACCATTTATGGTTCTTCAATAAAAATCTGGTAAAAAACGACAACGTAGCAGTATCAGCACGCTTGTTATACATTGAGAAATCTCGAACTGATAATGGTGGATTGTATTCGTGCTATGAAAAAACAGATCAGCATAATATACAACTACTTCAAAAAATTCAAGTTGTTGTTGTTGGTAAAAATGAATAGCTTATAACTCAATATTTCTTTCTTTGTAATATAACATACTTATAAATATCATTCGAAATTGAAATGTAAGGTTTAGACCATGATTACATTACGTTAAATAATATTACAAAGACGTGATAGAAAATGAGTCAAAATCATGATGTATGTGGGTCGGGCCAAAAGTTAAGACCGGGCGTGGCCGGACCACGCCCGCATCAAACCGTTTAAACTTAACTATATTTTAGTCGTGCATTTGTTTCAGTTAATTGTTGTCCACAGTAAAGTTAACCATTTGTGCAAGTCATTGGTGTTGATCCATAGGTGTTATTGTGCGTATGTGTGTGCCTGTGCTGTAGTGTGAACTAAACGCTGCAGTGCAGGAAGTCTAGCTTGTGTGTGTCATCATGTGTCAGTACTCGTCATAATAGGTGTGGTCTTCATGGTCATATAAATAGTTATTTCAGCCATTTTGCTTCAGTTCTACCGCGTGCCTTCTTCTTTTTTTTATAATAGATTTAAAACTCTATCTGTCAGACTACTGGGTCAGGGTGAAACTCTGGTGGCAGCAACCTTGCCAGCCAGTACATGAGTAACTTGTGAGTAGCTCCTCTGAACTGTGCGCGGCAATACCCCTTACGAACCAGTATCCCACAATGTACATAGAACTGTTGCAGTTTATTTTTTGTAGTTTCTTTAAAACCTTTTTCTTTTACTTCTATTACTATCTATCATTCGTAAGAAAAATATAAGTGAGAAATTGTTTACATTTTTTATTTAAACTTTAGCAATGTGTACAATTTTTATTCATACCTTTCATTATTCTGTATTAGATCATTCTAATGAAGGTTCTATTGAACCAAATCTCATACTGAGAAAACAAGGAGAACGTTTCTTATTAACATGTTTTAGCACTGTAACTCCAATTTGGTCAAAAATTTTGGAAAACTCTGAACAATTTATTGGGGCCTCGCCATTCTTCAGAGTAAAGCGCTCATTTTACGAACATAGTGGCTTCTACAAATGCAAAGGAATGACTAATAATCATACTTTTGAGACATTTTCGCTAGTATTGGTTGGAAGTAAGCTATATATTGTTGCTCCAATATAATACTACATTAATTTACAATTATGTAATCACAAATGTGATTATGTAGTAATGTATAACTACATCTTACACAGGACTCATTAAACGATTACAATAGAGAGCCACCTGACCTTAAAGTGACACATTAGCAATAGATTTACACGTCCATACATAGTTTTACTTGACAATGGGGTTGAATAAATGCCCTTAAACGTAGAAGTCACGCTCATAATTCAATGCTATATTCCTACACTAAATCTGTGACATTGTTCACCACATTCTGAACTCCTTACGGAGGTCCGGGTATAACAGTAAGAATCCCCTGCATGCCCTTTGACCTCTAGCTCGTATTAAAATTTAAAAAAAGTAGCCATGCAAAGAGAACCATCAGTTATAGCTTACTATCCTCTCAAGCCAATCCACCTTCTCGTTTAACACGTATGTTATTACTTAACTAAATTTATCAATCTTTCATTCTTGAAATATGGAATTAGTTAATTAACCTACAGTGTGCATGTACATGGGTTATAGTTGTCAGCCTGTCTGTTCGGCTGGCTGGCTGTCGGTCTTTGTGGCTGCCAGTCTGTCTGTCTGTCTGTCTCTCACACTGTGATTTTGGAGAGAGTACCATCAGTTACCTGTTGATTTAGGTGTCAGCATATTCAGAATGACAAAGTAAGATCATTATTGCGCCCTTTTTAATTTTGCGCTGAATTTTGAGAAAACGCAAAGCTGTCAGCTCTTTGTACGTTCTAGCAGTGTGGGTAGTGCCCGTTATCATGATGAATTCAAGTGAGCACAACAGGTTATATCACTGCCTGAAAAGTGTCCATTGACAACCATAACAAAATCCATAAACTGTGTTGATAATTAGAATTGACAAAAAGTTGACAAGGCTGTAGAGGTTATCAAGCTAGTTTATCAACTGATTATACACTAACTTACGATTTTGTTATGGTTATCAATGGGCACTTTCCTTACAGTCATAGCTTGCTGCTCCTGGTAGTTTTGCATGCTGAAAAGCTAACCGAGAGCTGGAATTAAAATTTCACATTGCAGATGTACGGGTGAGTGTTTCCTGCATGTTTAACTTATTTTCTTATAAAGCACATCTATGGTTATCACTGCTCGAGATACACTGATTAAGAATGCCAAATCAATCATTGTTTAGGTCTGAGAAATTATTTTGTAATTGTTAGCGAAGTGTATAGTAGCCCTGAGGGTTGCACCTTTGGTGCTTCATTTCACTCTAGTTTAATATCACCCTAAAATTAGTTACAATCATCTGACATTTATTTTTTTGAAGAATTAGACATACTTCCTTAAAGTTTTATTTTGACAAATTCTTAATTTCAGTAAAAAGGTCAAATATGATAACACCAAAATTAACAGATTCAACATTAGGAGGAACTGCTCACTTCACTTGCCATATTAATGGATTTAAAACTTGGTCACACAATCATCATAAACTTCCTACTAATTCCATAGTTTCTGGATATAACAATGAGATACTCACCTTATACAATATATCTTCATCTGATAGTGGATATTATTTCTGTGTAGGAACAGGTCTATATTATTATGACATAGGAGAGGCTAATCTTCGCATATACAGTAAGTAAAACACTGCAAACTATACTCGAGCATACAATACTACAGTAACTCCTACAATAATATAATTATGATAGTGATGGTTCATATTATAATACATAATTGTTAACTGTGGGAGTCAGAACAAGTTGGAAACCAGCTGATCCAGCTAATTTATAGAATGAGTTAAAGGTTATAATCACCATTTGAACACGTGTACTTCATTCCGTTTCTCAATAATAAACATTCAATGATTACAATCATAATTTCCATAGCTACATATTAATCAAAGATTAGAGCACTTTACTGTAAGCTCCACTTCTTGATTGTATAAATTCTCACCTCTGGTTACATTCTACATTTTTAGCATTTGTTTCAATGAATCAAGTTTAGTGTTTAGCAACACACCAAGTCTGACTATACAATTTTACTTTAAACAATGTGCTGAAGTCTCAGTGTTCTCACCATTATTTATGGCCAGGTAAGATTCCAAGTGACGACCAAATATTTTTAATTCTGTATTGTTTAAAAAGCCTGTGAAAGAGAGAGAATACATCTAATGAGTAAAAGAAGGCTGGGAAAGAAATTGTGAAGAAGTATATAGCTAGTGTAATCTTAACAATCTTTACCATTGTATGTGTTTAAAAAATTACCAAGTAACATTGATAAGTCTACCCCAAGGCTGTTTAGTTTCACGTGGCCTGAAGTGATCTGAATGGGTGTAAATTCAACTCCCAATTTCAAGCTCTTCAATGAGTTGACAACTTAAAATATTAACCCTGAACATGGCAGTACATAGCATTATAGACAATTAAAAATTAGATGACAGATGCCCTATTAATCCTCCCTCACACAAACAGCCTCATTTAAATCTGTAGGGCATGTTAAGGCCGTGCAAACTTGGAAATTAGTCTCACCCAACAACTTCCTTGTATACTTTCCATCATTTACTTTTTATTATTCATTATTAGTGATGTGCTTCAGCACAAATGCCAGCAAACTGTTGTGCTAAAGTTTACAAAGCATTTCATTTAAAAAAAAATTCTGACCACCTAAACTAACAGCAGCTTCTGACAAAAAGTGCCAAAGTACAAAAGCCTGGCCCTTTTTTTTTTTTTCATTTCGTGTTTTCGATGTCATAGTAACCACGCAGCATAATTTTTTGTGTCTTTAAAAACAACAACAAGCATTTCTACGGAATTATCACACTGTTTAGAAACTAACACTTGCTTACTGACAAAAGAAGCTGGAATGAAGACTAAGAAGTTAATAATTAGGCAGCTAATATATTTATATTGTTTGCTACAAATATTCTTGGCTAAGCAGCAGATGTAACACACAGCACTCTCAAACACTCTTGTTCACTTGATATACCAACACAAGACTTACAATGTATACTATTGGCTACTTTACATAATTGCGCATTGGATTTTCAGGTACAAACAACTGTGACAAACAGTGTATTACCAAGATAACATAACACTTAAATAATTCTAAAAAATGAACTCCAGTAAATTTGTAAGACCTATCTACATCCTGCAAAATTCAGATCATAATAGAAAGAGCCTAATTTCAAGGGGTAAACACTTGTACAGTAAGGGTAAAGATCATACCAAACGATTGTTTGAAGTTTGGGATGAGGTCGACCACCAAGTAAACACACAAAGACAAAGTACAATATGACATACATACCTTCAAGCAATAAACTAGTGGTGTGCTTAAGCACAAATGGCAAGCGAGCTAGCCTAGCTTTAATGTAATAGCTAACTATGAGCTACAGCCCTTGCTATAGTTGTTGAAATTGAAATGTTCTAACCTAACCTACCCATTCAATGACGACAAAGAGACATAAAGCTGTTGGGTGCCTATGCTTTTTAAGTAAACAAAAGTTCAGGTGTTTAGGTCTGCTCAGACAGCTTGCTTTTCAAAGGCCAGCAACTCGTTACTGAATGGTAGTATTGGCTCTGGCAAAAAAGGGGTCACATGTATAATATTCAAAAACAAAAAAATAAAAAACCTCCTAAACTCATGATACCCCAGCTGTGAACTTGCCCCAGCTGTGAATTTGCCCCAGCTGTGAACTTGCCCCAGCTGTGGATTTGCCCCAGCTGTGAACTGCCCCAGCTGTGAACTGCCCCAGCTGTGAACATGCCCCAGCTGTGAAGTGCCCCAGCTGTGAACTTGCCCCAGCTGTGAATGTGCCCCAGCTGTGAACTTGCCCCAGCTGTGAAGTGCCCCAGCTGTGAACTTGCCCCAGCTGTGAACATGCCCCAGCTGTGAACTTGCCCCAACTGTGAATGTGCCCCAGCTGTGAACATGCCCCAGCTGTGACACTGCCCCAGCTATGAAAGTGCCCCAGCTGTGAACTTGCCCCAGCTATGAAGTGCCCCAGCTGTGAACTTGCCCCAGCTGTGAACATGCCCCAGCTGTGAACTTGCCCCAGCTGTGAACTTGCCCCAGCTGTGAACTGCCCCAGCTGTGAACTTGCCCCAGCTGTGAACAGCTGTGAACATGCCCCAGCTGTGACAGTGCCCCAGCTGTGAACTTGCCCCAGCTGTGAATGTGCCCCAGCTGTGAACTTGCCCCAGCTGTGAACCCCAGCTGTGAACTTGCCCCAGCTGTGAACATGCCCCAGCTGTGAACTTGCCCCAACTGTGAATGTGCCCCAGCTGTGAACATGCCCCAGCTGTGACACTGCCCCAGCTATGAAAGTGCCCCAGCTGTGAACTTGCCCCAGCTATGAAGTGCCCCAGCTGTGAACTTGCCCCAGCTGTGAACATGCCCCAGCTGTGAACTTGCCCCAACTGTGAAGTGCCCCAGCTGTGAACTTGCCCCAGTTGTGAATGTGCCCCAACTGTGAATGTGCCCCAGCTGTGAACATGCCCCAGCTGTGACACTGCCCCAGCTGTGAAAGTGCCCCAGCTGTGAACTTGCCCCAGCTGTGAACATGCCCCAGCTGTGACAGTGCCCCAGCTGTGAAAGTGCCCCAGCTGTGACCATGACCCAGCTGTGAAGTGCCCCATCTGTGAACTTGCCCCAACTGTGAACTTGCCCCAGCTGTGAACATGCCCCAGCTGTGAAAGTGCCCCAGCTGTGAAAGTGCCCCAACTGTGAAAGTGCCCCAGCTGTGAAAGTGCCCCATCTGTGAAAGTGCCCCAGCTGTGAAGTGCCCCATCTGTGAAAGTGTCCCAACTGTGAATGTGTCCCAGCTGTGAACATGCCCCAGCTGTGAAAGTGCCCCAGCTGTGAAAGTGCCCCAGCTTTGAAAGTGCCCCATCTGTGAGAGTGCCCCAACTGTGAATGTGCCCCAGCTGTGAACATGCCCCAGCTGTGAAAGTGCCCCAGCTGTGAACATGCCCCAGCTGTGAATGTGCCCCAGCTGTGAAGGTGCCCCAGCTGTGAACATGCCCCAGCTGTGAAAGTGCCCCAGCTGTGAATGTGCCCCAGCTGTGAATGTGCCCCAGCTCTGAAAGTGCCCCAGCTGTGAAAGTGCCCCAGCGGTGAATGTGTCCTAGCTTATCCATTCTGTGTGAATGTCAAGCGGGGTTTTTTTATTAGCTCGTTAGATATATTCTTTTTCTTTCATTGGCTGAAACCTTTATGGAATCTAATAATCAATTTTGCAGGCCTAAAGAAAAAGAGTATATTTAAGAGCCAATAAAACAATTTTTTTAATATAATAGCTAGACATAAAAATGTATGAATTAATTCAGTTAATAGCCGATTAATTACTACAAGCACTTATAATTACGTTGGAGATCACGTGAATTTAATTTGTATGAGTCATGGATTCACACATTGGTATTATAATGACAAGATCTTCGATTTCACTCAGTACATGACTAAAATAAGCTACAATACGCTCTCAATTCATGCTACTGACATATCCTATAATGGCAAATACACCTGTAGGGGATTTGATGAAGAGGAAAACATGTTTCATGCATCCATAACTCTATACTTTAAAGGTATATCAAAATAATCATAAATGCATTATTATCAGATTATTTTTTTCCAGAGTTTTAGTTGTTCCTTCAATGATTGGTCATTCTCACCTGAAATGATTATAATAATATTGTTCTAACAGCTAATATTATTGTGTTAATTAAAATTTCAAGGGTTAAGTTTTAGCTAAATTAACATAATAATTAACAATATTGGCAGTTAGAATGAGAAAAACTGCTATTATTAGTTGTTGTTGTCTAAACTCCACTTCTCAGTTAGAATAACTTCTTCTATAACTTAGCTATATAATTAGGAGGCTACAATAGGGTTTAAATTAGCTAGAGAGATGGCTATGTTATAACTACAATTATTTATTAATCTTATATAGCTAGTTTGTTTTAGAGTGATCTTTAGTGTAAAAGTAACAACCATGTTTAAGTATGCTTATTTGTATTTTGTTACAGACCCAAGAAGAACTGACTAGTAATGTTTATTATTATTAACTTTAGTTGTAAAATTCTAGTTTAGAAAATTACAGTAATCCACAAGTCAGTTTTAAAGTATGTATCATTTTAACTATGGTGGGGGGTTTAAAGGTATTATTTAGGAGTTCTCATACAGACCATAAATTATTCCTTTTTAGTCTATCTTTATACAGTTGAACTTCCCAATAAAGGATAGAATGGGAACACAAGGTTTGTCCATTGTTGAGAAGCTGTCCCTTATCGGAACCATTACTTTTTTTCACTGTTAATCTAATATTTGATTGTGTAAAAGTTTATTAAAATGAATTGAGTGAAAAAATATATAAAAGGTTACACAAAATAAAAGCACATGATATTGGTTCTTTTTTAACAATGATTTTTTTAGGTTCACAATACTGTCCATAGTTGTTCCTTGCTCCAAATATGAACTTACATTTTCCAATTGCTTCTTTGAAGCTCTTCAACTTCAGTGAAGGAGAAAACAAATGAGTTGTCACCATCACTATCATCTTCTCATCCAGTTGATTAAAGAATGCGGGTAACTGAATTTCATTCAGGAAGTAAGACCAAAGAAAGGGATCGCTAAAATATCACACGTACACCGCATACACGCAATGTGCGAGTACAACTTGCCCTAGGTCGACCCTTTCCAGCTAGCGATTGGTAAAAGTCTGGCCACGCGATACTTAGCTGCGGGTTAGAAATACAGTTCTTCTACCGCCTCTGTGGACTCAAGATAGAACTTGTTGATTCATCAATATTTCCTGAATTATAGTAAATACTGATGTGTTAATGAATATCCATTAAGTGAAGCACTTTGTGATTGGTGTAGCAATAGTGGGAATTCTGTTCTGTCCATTGCCCTGTACTCGGAAGGTCCGCATCTCAGAAGCTCATAATATACAATTTTCAATAGGAAATCCATCCATAGTTTGTGTTTGTTGGCTGTATAGTGGTTGTCCGTTTTTGGAAGGTCAGTGAAATGGGGTCCCACTATTTATTCTTAAAATATTTACCTATTATTCTTTTAGGAGACATATTAGCTATTCTTTTGAAAATCCCTATTATTTTTTCATAAAGTCATTGAATTTAGTTAGAGTCGAGTCAAGCAATCCCAGTATTAAAATACAATTGAATAATCTTCAAGGTATGTATAATTCTTGTTGACAAAACAGTGCTATAAAATTACTTTCTCAGATGCAGCTGAAGATGGCTGCTAGTAATATTAGCCAACATGTTTTAGTCTCGTGTGAACTCTATTATTAAATAAAATCGATTTGCTCACACAAATCAAAGCCAGCCAAGTTATTCATTTTTACTTATTATAGACCACTGAATAAAAGACAGTAAGAGAACATTACTTGTTTGGTAAAGGGTCGACAATATTGCTCCTTAACTCTAATTCTTGCTCCATAGAGGAGTATTGGCGGATTTAATGTAAAGATCATCTTGTGAAGCTATTTGATGTGCAATGTTGAGATCGAACGTAAAATAAATTTACCTACCTTTGTGCAGCTTAGCGGTAGGTATAGTATCTCGCTACGAAAGACTACTCTAAGTGCACGCGAGACTACTGTAAAAATAGTCTCGCAAATTATTAGACCCTTTTCCAGCTGATGCAGGCGGCTTTGATTAATTGGGGGGGAGGGGGGCTAACACAGTAGCTATTACTGGTCATTGGTTTTTTTTCTAATGCTATCAATTTATAACTATATAGCTTTTGTTTGTTTGTTTCTTGTTGTTGTTTTGTTTTTTGTCTTACTTTTCATCCAAGGGCAAGTTATAAAAAAGGTCTATTTTGACCAGTAACATTGAATAATTAAGTGTCTTGAAATTCCTAAGATATGTGACTTTGTACTAGTCAATTCTTTTACCATTTATTCGTTCGTGTTATGTTCTTTTTCGAGAGAAATACCAAAGACGAGGGGACGGGTTGGTTATTTTTAAAAACCTGAGTAGCTATATTTAAAATGTGCAAGATGTTAAAACTGTGTGGTATATAATCTAAATAATTGGAATGGCCTTTGGTACACAGAGGCTACATAACTTTGATGCATAGCATGTCCTAAAAATGGTAGTTTGTATTTTGTTCCAGAATTAGAGGTTACTGCACAGTAAACTATGCAGCAATTTTAAAGTATATAAACCTCAGTAAAACTAGGCCTGGTAAGCAGTTTTGGTCATGTGCCTTTGGTCAAATAAATTGGTTGCTGTGAACATCATTATAAAATTGTTGCCCCCCCAGAAATTACCCAAGGTTATAAGCTAATTAAATGCTATAATTTCAGCCTCTGCCTCAATAACATAACATGCAAATATTAGGGGGTGGGGACTGAGAAGTTTGTAAGAAAAATATTTCTTTGCTCCTCACCCCCTCTGAATTGAACCTTGATCATTCCAAAGAAAGGTTACGCCGAAAGCTAGTTTGAATGATGGAAGGAAATAGCAAAAAAAAAAAAAAACAACAACTGTCACCAACATTGCAGTAATAGCAGCTTTGACCTCTCTTTTCATCCACAGCCTAGCATCGTTTATTAAAACTAACCAAATTAATGATATTGTCCCATAGAAAATCCTAAATGTTGACATAAGTAAAACTAAATTTACAATTATTGCTTGATTATGGCAAACCATGAGACTACATTATTAAACTGAAATGATGTGTAATAAAATTACCAAGTTAAGCTGACGGAAGTGTAATTGTAATGGCATGAAATGCATGAGTAATTGTCACATGTAAAAAAATAACGGTTTCATTTTTCAAATGCTGATAGCCTTTCCCTGGCAGGAAGTCTTGTGAGCATCAAACTCAGCATCAGAGAGTGAGTGGAAGACAAAGTCACATGACGGACATATCCTGTCAGATCTATAGACTCTCATAGAACCTCCTCCACCTGAAACAGTAATTATATAGATAAATTAGAGTGAATTAATCCAGTCTAAACAACAAAAGCAATAGCCAACTCAAAGAAGCTTGAACTGAAGATTCTAATGACAAGAATGTGGCCATGTTTCAATGCTTCTCTCAAATTACCTTTAAACCACACCCACTGTTACCAACAAAATGAATAACAACCTAATCATGTCACTAAGATTTCTACAACAACTTACCTTCATCTTTATATCCCGCTCTGTCCTCTGCTGCTCCCTGTTGCTTCAACACTCTCCGATCTTCTTCCACCAGAGGAGCCACATGAATCTTGGAATGATTAGGATACCGTATTGCTCGCGTGTAATCCCCGCCTTCTTGGAAACACACCTCAGACGACACCGATTCCCGGCTGTGACTTGGACTCCTGTCACTGGAGTACACCACAGACCCGTCACGTGACTCAAGTTGAGAAAACGGACGAAGACCCGAAGAAGGAGCGCTGCCTGGGCGTGACCCCGACGCCGGGAAGCTTGTTAGGCCAGACGTGGCCGTTGTCGTTGAGCTGTGGGATGAATAGTAGCTCCCACTTTCCCCCTCGGAACTACTCAGGGAGTATGTATCCTCCTCCTGGTAACTCTGTACAAAGGACTTCGGATTCCTTTTGTCGGAAATTTCCAAATGATGATTATGATTATGCCTCCGTGGCTGATTGAGGGGCTATTAAATACAAACAATTGACATCAAACAATAATTAATACCTTATAATTAGAAAAGCAAATTTGAAATGTGATGCAAGAGATTGATCATAAAATTCTTGACTATTATACACTAATAATTAAAATTGTCAATTATTCCACTATCTACAAACGCTTCCTCCTAGAGATCTGGTTACTTTGTGGTCCACGGAATGAGACGCAGATGAAGACGTTGAAGATGGGCGTGGTGATTTCTCTACTGCTGAACTCCCCTGCAAGCTCTCCACCTGTACAATAGAAAAGGTTGCTGGTTAGGCTGTTTGCTTGATGCTGCTGTGTTGCTATTCAAAATCAAAACAAACAGTTCTAAATTATAAGCGAAGGTATCGATGAAAACATATTCATTATGCTATTGCTATAACAGTGTGTTGACCTTGAAGTAAGCTTATCCACACTTACTTTATAGTGTTGTGGATTTTAAGTGGAAGTATACAAATTACTTAGAATTAACTTCTAAGGCAAAATTAAAAACATATATAAAAATGTACATGCAAATACATGTTTGAAAATTGAGATTGAAATATATGATCACTCACTCTCTCTCTCATCCACCCACTCATCCTCTGTCTCTCACACCCACCCACTCACTTTCACTCACTCACTCCCTCACCTGAGCTTCCAGAGCTTTAACTCGACTCTGTAGATCACTCCTGTCGCTGGAGGCTGCATCCAACTCAGACTTTAACCTTCTGTTCTCTTCTAATAGAGCACTCATCTCTCTGACTGCAGGCTGTTTCAACCACACACACACACACAAACATGCACGCACACACACACACACACACACACACACACACACACACACACACACACACCACAAACAAACATAAACAAAATGAAATCCATGAACACAATTTCAAAATTTTCCGGAATGTACACAACTCATTGATCTGTTGACTTAACTTCTAAATATCTCAGTCATCCAAAATGTAAGTCATATTTATCAAAAGGACAGTTCCTCAGGGACCAACTCAAGCAAGAGGGACATGGTAAGGACAAACAAAAACAAAACTGAACAAAGTATTTGGGAAGAAAAATCAGAATATGGGAAAAAAGCTAAAATAAGCGAATAAAAAGAAATAAGAGTAGTGCTATTTTCAGAGATTTCTTCAGTAAGTGCACATTGTTCCATGAAGGGCTCACCTCTTTAGCTTTAGCCTGGACCTGATAGTTAGCAGCTCTGTCCGCCAACTGGACATTGTGATCCTTCAGTGACTCCAACTCTGACATCAGACGAGACACCTCCTTTGAGGCCTGGTCTCGCTCCACCAGTACCTGATACACGCACGCACACACAATAACAACAAACACATGAACGTAAACATGCTGCACGCACATACTGAAATTGAGATTCTATCATCACTTTCATAATTATCGTCTAAAAAATGATTAAGTCAGCAACTAGAAATGAGTCCAACCGAAATCAGCAAAGTGGGCTAAGGGACTATAAGATGAGCTGTTATGTTGCTAAAGATTTCCATTAAATATCATACCGTCCAAAGGCGCAATAATTAGTAGAAAAGGGTACACGTGCAGCCGTGGCAAATTGAATTGAAGATAAATATATGTATAAAATTGAATACCTCACCAAACCAATGTGAATCAGCTCTGTTGAACTATACCAATCACACTCCAGCACCACATCACGAGACATAGCACACGCCAGAAACAGCACTATAGCATCACCTCCAGACCAACTCAGCAAGGCCCAATCACCAAGGCCGCACCACATCACTATACCTATCACACTCCAGCACCACATCACTATACCAATCACACTCCAGCACCACATCACTATACCAATCACACTCCAGCACCACATCACTATACCTATCACACTCCAGCACCACATCACTACACCAATCACACTCCAGCACCACATCACTACACCAATCACACTCCAGCACCACATCACTATACCAATCACACTCCAGCACCACATCACTACACCAATCACACTCCAGCACCACATCACTACACCAATCACACTCCAGCACCACATCACTATACATATCACACTCCAGCACCACATCACTATACCAATCACACTCCAGCACCACATCACTATACCAATCACACACCAGCACCACATCACTATACCTATCACACTCCAGCACCACATCACTATACCAATCACACTCCAGCACCACATCACTATACCAATCACACTCCAGCACCACATCACTATACCAATCACACTCCAGCACCACATCACTATACCAATCACACTCCAGCACCACATCACTATAGCACCACATCACTATACCCATCACACTCCAGCACCACATCACTATACCAATCACACTCCAGCACCACATCACTATACCAATCACACACCAGCACCACATCACTATACCAATCACACTCCAGCACCACATCACTATACCAATCACACTCCAGCACCACATCACTATACCAATCACACTCCAGCACCACATCACTATACCAATCACACTCCAGCACCACATCACTATACCAATCACACTCCAGCACCACATCACTATACTAATCACACTCCAGCACATCACTATACCAATCACACTCCAGCACATCACTATACCAATCACACTCCAGCACCACATCACTATACCAATCACACACCAGCACCACATCACTATACCTATCACACTCCAGCACCACATCACTATACCAATCACACTCCAGCACCACATCACTATACCAATCACACACCAGCACCACATCACTATACCAATCACACTCTAGCACCACATCACTAAAGCTACAGCTAATAGTACTACTCTACAGTATAAAGCCATAATGTGAAGGTCTTGGAAGTTGTGGGTTGTCGTAGCTCAGTGGCTAGAGCGCTGGAGGCTAAAGCCAGGGGTCCTGGGTTCAATTCCCCAGAGACAACTAAGATTTTTTCACATTTTGCCTTTGGTTCTCTTTAGACCCCTTTAAGTGAGAAAGGTTCAATCTAGTTTTCACAAAGGGCCAGAACTTAATTAACTACACCAATAAGTCAAAAGACAGTGTAAAGTCTTACCATGTTATAGAGCTCTCTCCGCATTGCTAGTTCAGTCCTCAGCTCTTCAAATTGAAAGTCACTGACCTTCCCATCATCCCCACACTCTCCAACGCCCCCAGCCTTGCTCTCTACCCAGAACTTCTTATACTTGTTCACTCTCTTCTCCAGCTGGGCCATCTCAGCTCTCGTGTCTTTCAACTGCTGCTCCTGCAGATGTATCAGCTTCACCTTGTCCTCACACTCCAACGCCCACTGCTGAGTCACCACCACCAGCTGCTTGCAGCGCTGCTCCGATCTCACATATGATCGCTTCAGCGCCTCCACTTCAGCCTTCTTGGCCTCCAGTTCGATCGCACGATCGTCAGCCGATCCTGCAAAATAAGGTATCAATCCATGCGTGGGATTACGCTGCAAACGATCCAATCGCATCCTGTGCAACTCTGCTTCCAGCCGCTCCTTGACTTTCGTTGCCTCTAGCAACTTCTCGTGGAGTGAGAGGTTCTTGCTCTTGAGTGACCTGAAGGCGTGATAAAACTGCTGGAATGACTCGAGTAACAATGACAGCTTGATAGCCACCGGGTTCCTCTCGCTGGGGGAAATGTCCTTGAGCGTCCGAGACACAAAGTATTCCCTGGTTGTCTCCACTAGGAGGTCCACCTGCAGCCAACTGGGGGTGGTGGGCATGGCCTGCTCTGAGCGTGAGGTCTGGTCAGAGCTGCCGCAGAAGTAATGTAATAGTTGAGTAATGAAAGTGAAGAAAAGAACCGAATGAGTGTCTTCAACCTGTAGAGGTGTAAGAAGTGGGTTTTTAAAAAGTTTTAAAATTAAGTAATATACCCAAATTACAAATCCTTACCCCAGCTTCTGATCATGAAAAATAACAATCATATACATATCATAGACCACACCACATAGACCACACCCATTTTGAAAACCACACCTACCCCTATTTACCCAGATTGACTAAATCATTAGTGACCACTAATAACTTTGACAATACTTACCATGTTAGGCTTGCTTGAGAACAATGGCATCCTGTCTCTGTGATTAGGAGAGGAGCACTTCTCCTGGGACATTTCACTCATCCCTGCTAAACACACACACACACAAAAAAAAAAATAAATAAAAAAATAAATAAATTGACACATTACAATTCATACTACACCAATAATATCCTAAAGGGTACCACGATGAATTTTTAACTGTAGCCAACATTCATTCATCTTTCCTACTGTTTAATATATGATTATAATTTTCACCAGTACATTGATTCTATCAGCTTAAAGTCCCTGTCAAGTCATGGGATATAATATCTCCTCAAGATGCAACTCTTATTTCGCTTGAGCCATTAGCTCTATTTATCATAGAGGTTATCTACTCACTCGTTGGGAGTTGAAGTTTCGGTAACTTTTAGTCCACTAGTTGTGGCTGTTTAGTACAGGAAAGTGTACATGTGTGCAAACACACATACACATGCACACTTATACAATCACACACATATGCACGCATGCACAAACACACGTACAAACACACACTGTGGCTATGCCCATTGCAAGCGCCTACCAGTGTTTCCGAGCACTAGAGTTATATGTATGTATGTATCATTTAGTTCCTTAGTGTGTGCAAATACGTACATTGGCGTGAGTTGATTGGGAAGAAAAGGTCAAAGGACGTCACGGTTACCTAAGAGAGGCCTTGTATAGTTCATTGAAACAGAGACTGCCACAATTGTAAACTAGTTCAGTGGAAGAAACAACAACTAGGACATCTTATACACACACTCACACACACACACATACACACACGCACACACTTGAGTACACATGGCAGATGTTGGATATATAGTTGCTGCATGTACTTTCAATGGAAGCTCAGACTGGACCTCTCTTATGTTGCACAACTCTTTCTATTACGCCTCAGTTCATAAACCCCACCCCCTCCCCCTAGTAATAAGAATACTAATGAAGATAATAATGATATTAATAAATTTAAATTGATACATATGTATATCTATACATGTATATAAATGTCAAGTTCTGAGAGCAGCAGTAAGTATAGTATATTATTGTAATGTGTAGTTATATACTATATGTGTACATATAACCTTATGGAAAGCTGCTTTAGTTTTGGTGGGACAGGAGCTTTGAAACATCGATATGTGTGTATAATACCACCCGTACACACCGGGTATGTATGTGTGCTAAATCGTGTAATTAAAGGGGCTCTACCTTGAGTTCCCAGCTTGCCTATATAAGACTTGTGGGCACGATGTTCAGGGAATTCCTTTACATGTAACTGTGCTATGGGGTAAACCTGGGGCTTAATTGGCCAACACTAGTCAGACAAATTGTCTGATTGCCCCCAAACAGTTGTCAAGTTTCCTGTTATTGATTAACTAAGTTATTCATGAATGAAGAATTTGCTGACCACAAGTTTCTTTATACATGCGTGCGTTTGTGTTTGAGTATATAGGAGGCGGGGTCTGCAAAATCCCCTCAAGCCTTACAAAGTTTTGGGGAGTGACTGTGTATGCAAATAAGAAGCCAATGAGTTTAGATTGTTACTGTGGTATGTATTGGCCAACCAGTGTCCCAGTCTGTCTGGTTGTGTTTATCTTTACAGTGCTACGATGAGTTGGTGGACACAAGTATTATTTATACTCTTACTATGGGTTACTATGGGTTACTATGTAGCTGATATTTAATAATTAAGTATTTGCCGTATTTGATTCTGTCATTCTCGGCTGAAATAATTATAATAATAGCAAAATTTTCTCGTTCTAACAGCCGATATATGTTAATTAAAACTTAACCTGACGTTTCGACTTCTTGCCGAAGTTTATGGACCCAACCCCCTCTCCTTGAAGTGGACTATGGCAAGAAGTCAAAACGTCAAGTTACGTTTTAATTAACATATATTGGCTGTTAGAACGAGAAAATTTGCTATTATTATATTTATGTATTACTTGCACTCTATGGGTCGCTGTGTTGTTGATGTGTTTGTATTGCTCTTATGCAAGTCACTGGGCTACTAAAGTAGTTTAGAAAATGTTCAGTTTGTGATTTGGATTTCTGTAGCTAGTGATTAATTTTTCAATATCCACATTTTCGTAATATACATAGGTAAGTAATCCATATTGCATAGCTAGAGGTTAGGTTGCATATCTTCTATATGAATTGTTAATATCATTCAAATGGGCTTTCAATGCTCTATTTAATGATTTTATTTTTTATTTTTGTCATAGCTCTAATAATTCTGGAGTTACATAGTAAAATCCAAATTTGCTTTAATCAAAATGGCCAATACAACAGCAGTCAACCCACACCATGCTTGATTCACATACAATAACTATGACTATGATCTTGAGCAGATTCTCCAAAACAAGCTCCCGGTCTATTGATCTGTGCTATTACCACAGCAAGCTCAGGATAGTCTGTCTTTCTAACTTGAATTGAATATTTATTTTTACCGAACTATAAATGTTAACTCAAGAGCCACAGGAGTGTGCTATTATATCTGACTGAATGACACTATAACAGACACCATCACGAGACATAGAGTACTTTAGGATGGCCGTACTGGACCTGACTGCTAGCGATACCACAGTTTTGGAACTGGGTTAGTCCCAGGGACTTTTTATTTTTTGCAATCTGATCTTGGAAAAAACATAATTATCATGAATAACAATTCCAGTCATACCACCTTAATAGCCAATGAATATACCACACAGTGGATCCCATAGTTCATTCCTGTTTAAAAAAGTTTACAACACCTCGCACATTCTCACTTCCACCCCCCCCCCCCCCCCCCCCCCCCTCACTCTCCTTTCAACCAATTGCAAAAGTGTTCGTAATTGCCGCGTCCTGGTAGTTTATAACGTACTGTACTTGTATTTAACTCCACCCATTTAAAAGTCTACTCTGACCAACGGAGTGCTACAGCACCAATGGCTTCCCAGCTACATAGAATTATATCTTTTTATTATCTATATATAATCTTACTACACCCAGGGTATTTTTATGAATTCTACAGTAGGTCTTCTGAAGCTAAGTGCACTCCTCAACTATTCTATCCGTATTGCTAATATGTAACGTTGTTCTATATAACTGGTATAGTTTTATACAATACCAAACAATGCATCTATCACTTGAAACTGGTTCATACTCCTAGTGTATTAAACACACGCTCAATCGCTTTATGTGTCACAACACCACATGCAACAGTAGCTACTAAATCTCAACTACTAACTCATTCGTGTACCCTCTACCTAATCTTGTCCCTTTATTAGTTATTTAACTAAGCAGAGTTTCATAATAGTATCTTACCTTCACGGAGATGCCGACCATCATGTCTTGCTGCATCTCCACCCAATCCCATCACCTCCTCATGTGATGATGCCCATTTCTCGATTCCCGCCAACCTCCCGCCGCCGGTGCCCCCACCACTCGGCAACCGTCCAGCCTCAGAGCGTGAATTTTGCCTCACCTGCTCACTCTTGAGCACTTGGCTGATATCGACCAACTTGGACACTCCCTTGGCAGTGAGACAGGAACAAAGGAACGCCTCTTTGTCTGCTCTACTCAATCTCTTCTTTATCTCTTCTCTCTCGATCAACGTAAGAAGTCCTTGGCTGAGTAACTGACTGGCTACAGACTCCAGGTTGCTGATGCTCCCCAATAGCTGTTTGTAGCGACTCTGCAATATTCTGGCATGTTCTGCTATCACTTTATCCATTGCAGCTTTATTGACCTTGTACCTTTATTAGTCCTGGATGGGAAGATAAAGTAGTGGTCAAGACGACTGTGATGTGGTGTTCAATATCACACTAGTGTCCCAGATATAGATACACAATTACTCATCCAGATACTCGAGCGTAGTTACTCGTAGTAGCCACTCGTTCTTTCCTAAATTTATAGCAGCTTCTTAAAGCTAACGCCTTAAATATTCTATTCACTTCTTCGGTCACACCGATTAAATTACTTAAATAAATATAAAGCTAGGTATCAGCCACTACACAGTAGTTCCTAAATATTAGCTCACGGCATACCTTTAGCCTCTCACAGCACATTCGGCCATAACCTAAACTAAACGGTTTCTTCGGTATACTCCCTCCAGGGGGTAGCGGGTATTACCCAGATGACGTCACAGACTTAGATCATGTACGCGTGACAAATATGATTCAATAATCTCCATAGCAACTAGTAACCGAAAGCCTCGGCTCATGAATGAACGCACCAAATAGGTCATAAGGTGCTAGACCGTACTTTATGATGCAACTTTTATGATTTCACTCCATTGAAGCCAATCATTAGGATTTCTACACTGGAGTTAAGACAATCTGATTGCACCCATTGAGTCATGCATTCTGATTTAATTAGTAGCTAATTTAATTTAGGTTGTTTTAAATAATAAATGATACTATGTTGTTGTTTTTAAATAGAACCATCAATGGGTGAGTTAGCACAACCAAAAAAGTTGCAGTATTTCTTTGCACCTCGTTAGAATGTGCCCCAAAATTATGGGGGGGCTCCAGCCCCCAGAGCTCTCTCCCCTCCTTCCTACACCACTGGCCGTGCATGCAGGCTGAGGTCTTCAGCAAAGGCTGCTACACAACATGCTTCTCTTGGTGGCATAATTCCTGAATAAAGCTGCAGAAATATCTGGACAAGTAGTATCCCAAGACCCTGCTAGATGAGGCTGAGAATGAGATAGAGAGATCACCTCTCTAGCTGTGATGGGCAAGCACTCAGTGCTTGGCTGCAAGCACTATCTCATCAGCTGGCTTAAAACCATCCACTGCACCATATCAGTTGCCAAAGTTCACTCTAGATTGGAACCTCTGGGCCTCACTAGAACTGATGGTGTAAGACCTGATGGCATGACCTTAGTGCCATAGAGTGTTGGAAGACAATTGGTATGATAATGATGTTTAACATGATGGTATCCCAGTTATCCTTGGCGCCAGTAGACGTTACCAAAGATGGACTGAAGAGTGTCATACTTCTCCAGTAGGGAGACATGAAGCATGGGCAGTCCGTAAGAGGTACCATAGCTTGTGGATATAAAAAGGAGTACCATTAAAATTTATTTATTTATTTATTTATTTATTTATTTATCTATTTATTCATTCATTTACTTAATGTATATATTTTTATTTTTTTTATTGACTTGTACTTTTTAGCACTAACATATACAGCAATTCCCATGTTTCAACACCTATGCAGATGTCCTCATCAGTGAAAACATTGAAATAGTGAAAGTGCCATGGGAAATATAATACATATTTGTGACTGAGGGAGAAAGGATGCAAATATTTTGGGGCTAAATGTGTGTTAAATGTTCTCTATGTCTTTATATACTTTTTTTTGAAACCAGACAATCTTAGTCAAGAGCTGAATTCACTTGACTGAATGGCAATGGGCACTGTCCTTTTATTTTCCTTCTGCAGTCCTTTTAGTCTGTCCACCATTCACATCTGCCACATGAAATTTCAAACAATCAATGCTGCTCTGGTGAACCACCATTCCTTAACAATTGATTAATTATTGAATCATCAATTATTGTTCTTATCATTATGGTTAGCTAGCTATAATTTTATTATTATAATTAGCTACTATTATTATCATGCTGTTGTAATAGTAATATGTAGTATTACATTGCTAATAGTGTTTTTGTTTGTTTGTTTAGTTTTGTTTTTTTCTGCATTAGAAAGAAGTAAAGGTAGAAATATTTAAAGTTCGAAACAGCCGTGAATAACTCTCAATAGCTTCAGTCTCTTGTGGTTAGAGGTTGGTAAAGGGTCTTGCTACGCGGGACCGACTCTGGGAAGTGCAAGTTCAACCAGGTCAACAAGAAGGATTGAAATAAAAGAGCACCAAAAACTAAATTTTGCAATGACCGAGCGGCTGGAAGTCCCGTCTCAACGAGCTGAAAGGTATGACAGGCAGTTGAGGCTTTGGGGTGATCATGGTCAATCCCTTTTGGAAAGTAGCCATATTTGCCTTATTAATGCTACCGCGACTGGTACAGAAATACTAAAGAATTTAGTATTACCAGGAATCGGAGCTTTTACAATCATTGGAAGTGGGCTTGTCAGTTTGTCAGATCTAGGTGTTAATTTCTTCATGTCACATGAAGATATTAACAAAAGTAAATCGCAAGTTGCAGTTAGATACCTAAAAGAAATGAATTCAGAAGTAAAGGGATATTTTATTGATGAAAATTTTGAGGTGTTGCTGGATTTGGATCCCAAATTCTTTTCAAAGTTTGCTGTTGTTGTTGCTTGTGATCTTCATGAGAAAAGTCTTCTCAAGCTCAGCAGCGTTCTATGGCAATTTTCAATACCACTACTTGTAGTCAAGTCATACGGCTTGATAGGCTATTTGCGCATTTCTACACCCAGCCATGAAATATTAGAGGCCCGGCCAGATAATTTTCATGCGGATCTTCGTCTTGATGTTACATTTTCTGAATTATCTCAATACATGGATGCGATTGATCTTGCTGCCCTGTATTCCAAGCAAGCAGGAAATATTCCTTATTTAGTTGTTCTTTATAAAATGCTTGATAAATGGAAAGGTTCTGGCAAAACGTTTCCATCACAATACAAGGAAAAAAAGAATTTTAAAAACTTTGTGGTGGAAAAAATTTCTAAAATGACTGCTAATCCACCCGAAGAGAATCTCGAAGAAGCTGTAAAAAACATTAACTCTCAACTCACTGCTTCAACTGTTCCAGACAATGTTCTGTCTGTGTTCAATGATCAGAAGTGCAGTAATATTGGACCAGAATCTAGTGACTTTTGGGTTTTAGCTAGGGCAGTTCGAGAGTTTGTCCATAGAGAAGGAGCTGGTAATCTTCCAGTACGAGGCACAATTCCTGACATGATATCTTCTACGGAATTGTACATACAGCTACAGCAAGTGTACGTTTCTCGAGCCAATAAAGACATGGAAATTGTATCTGCTTATGTCGAAGAATTACTCGGTAGCACTGGGCGTCCTAAAGGAAGCATTGAAAAAAATGATATAAAGAATTTTTGCAAAAACAGTGCATTTATCAGTGTCAAGAAATACCATTCCATTGCTGACGAGTATGTCAATCCAGAAGTTAATGATGTTCGGTTCTTATTAGATGATCCAAGCAGCGAGGGATTATATTACGTTCTATTGCGAGTGGCTGAAAAATATTACGAGCTTTATCAATGCTACCCTGGTTCCAAAGATGACGGCTTCGATAATGACGTTGCTCAAATCAAAGCATTTGCCATAGACTTCTGCAATACCCACAACCTGCCATCACGTGTGATATCAGATGACCATGTCACAGAGTTCTGTCGATACGGTGGAACTGAAGTCCATTCTATTGCAGCTTTTCTTGGAGGAGTTGCTGCACAAGAAGTAATAAAGCTTGTCACCCACCAGTATGTTCCTATAAATAACACTATGATTTATCATGGAATGTCTTGCAAATCAGTAGTTTTTAATATTTAATTGTGTGCATTGGCAAGTTTTCTGGTTTTTATTTATTATTATTATTATTTTTTTTTTTTTTTTTTTTTTATGTAATCAATTTTATGGATTTAACTGTTACATTTTTTCCCTTTCAATTATTATAATAGACATTGGTGTGTATCACTCCATTCAGATTAATAGCAGGAGCACTTGAGACAGACCACACGTATCTTTGTGAGACCATTCTTTGACCTTTAAATGACAAATTTCCAGTAAGGAAATTTAATGCAAACATGTGTTTATGTAAGCATTTTTTCCCGTGGGTGATGACTGAGTTTACATACCAGCAGAAATCTGGAGTGGAGAATCGTGTGGAGAGCTCTTTGAAAAGTATGATGTTCTTTCCATTCTTGCAATGGTTTATCACAGGAACGTTATGTTTCATCCAAAGATCAACTTTGACTTGTCTGAAGCTACCAATCACGAAACTGTATAAATGTCAACGATGCTACCGAGTGATACTAAATGGTATTCACACCCAAAGATGCTATTCACGATAATATAAAATTATTATTGACTGGACTATCAGAACATTCATAGTACCTCCTCAGTAGTTGTATCTCATAACCAATTTTATGGGTTTGGTAGTAGTGATTGCTTGAAGTGGTGAGATTTGTAGCTAACTAATATTATATGTGTATACATATACACACTTCATCCCCATTGAGGCTGAGAGCTGTATATAGCTCCCATCACTTCTTGCAGTTTTAGAAGGGAGGCTGAGCTCCCAACAATTGTACACATTTCTGTAGTAGGACGCTATAATGAGAGGAACATTGCCCATTCTCCCCTCTAACTTCATAAGACAAAGGACTTCTAATACCACAACACAATTGCAGCTTAACAAACACAAATCAGTGAGCAAGAAAAAAATTAGGTGACAATAAAAAGTAAATTAGTGATAAATGAAGGCATATGGATGAATATAACCGTGAAAATTACAGTGATACGGTTTTCTTTTTCGGATGATTTTAACCTAACACACTTATTTTCTCGCCAACAGGCCTCTTAACGAATTGATGACATCTGAGAAGCTGGGAGATAGCCAGACTGGTCTCCGCGAAGTGAGCCAGCGTAGCCGTTCACAACTCCCACTCTTGACGATGACGGCCGAGTATGGTAGGGACTGGTGGAGGGGGAGGAGCCATTCAATAGACCATGCCCATATTGCATGGCACCCACTCCGTTCAAAAGTGGCACAGGGCTTGTCGATCTGCCGTTACTGACTGGTACGGGGCTCACTGATCTGCCAGTAGAAATGGGTACAGGGCTCACAGACCTTCCATTGCTGATGGGCACATGTGAAGATGATCCTGAGTATCCGTTCATGTGATACTGTGTAGAGTCTAAAGGAGGAACTGGGAGAACTCCATTGCTACTACTATACCTGCACAAAAAATTAATAAATAATATTAATAAATAATAATAATAATAATGAACATTGGGCACACCACTGCAATTAACTACACTACATGGTAAAGGGTCATTAAAAGGTTATTATTCTAAATCTACATATGTAGTCAAACTGATTAACTGTGGCTGTACGTTGGCCATTAGCCATTAAACTTCTTGTCTCGCAGTACCAGACTCACCCACCCTGAACTGGTACAAGGGAGAAGGAAAGGGTCACGAAACATGCAATATAATGACTTGTTTACAAACGTGCTCCTAAAAGGTAGTCCAAAGTGTCACTATTAGGTTGACACAGTCTCACCAATACACCAGGAAGTTATAACATCGTGTGACGTATCTCGTGTGCATTGGAATTGAATAATTAAAGTGGCCTTTTACAGGGAGGGCGCTGTAGTATTCCAAACCCTTTCCTCCCACACACACCCCACCCCCACCCGGTGTAGCAGTTCAGGGTTGGTAAAGGGTATGACCCAGCAAGGCAACGATATACTTCTCTTGAGATGAGATACCAAATACCAATTGACCTATGTAGTTCTACTCAGAAAAAATTACAAGTGCAGTGTAAGTGAAGGCTTAATTCTTCAAAAATTTTGTTAAGACACACAAAAGCACGATAATATGAATAGACTATTTCTCTCCATCACTTATAGACCCAAAAAAGTTCTCAACTTAATACTGCCAATACTATTCATACAAACTTGGTAAGACTCTAACGAAGCAAACAGTGAAGCAAACAGTGAAGCTAACCCTTTACCTAGTAGCCATAGAGTCTGGCAGAATAGGTACAGGTGATCTTGACCTTTCTGAAGTCACACTGGAATTCTGGGAAGTGGAGTAGGCATGCATGATATCAACACCGCGAGTCAGTAACCTAGGCGACTGAGATGATCCTGAAGTTTTTCGGCGCAAGAGCTTCTTTTTCTCCTCATCTACTTCCACAAAAGGATCCATTGGAGGCAAATGGCCACTGGAGGACCTTGTGAGGTAGCCCTAGAGGGGAACACATTAAAAAAATAATGAAACTACGTACTTAAATACATACACTAATACCTGGAGGGGAATAATAATAATTAAAAAATAAATAAATAAATAAATAAATAAAATAATTTTTTTTCAAAAATGGATATATGTAAATACATACATACTTATCACCTACATTGGGTAAGCTTTGAGAACATATTATAAGTAATTATATACATGTACACGTATAATGTTAAATTATATTATATAAAGTCACACCCACCTGGCTTTCCAGGTGTTTCTTATACTGGTCTTCTTCCTGCTGGTTCTTCATTCTGAGTTGCTGACTGAGTCTATTAGCTTCAGAGGTGTAGTGAGCCAGCTCTGCTCGAGTTCTCTCCAACTGGAGCTTCAGAGACGTGACCTCTGCTTCATGCTTCACTGCCACACATTGCTTCTCTTCGTTCATGCGCTGGCGGTCTTTGTAGTCTTCCGCGTAATCTTCGTGGTACGTCTTCAACTGCACAAGAGCAAGCGTGCGAGAGAGAAACAGACACAAACAGAGAAAGTGATAATCCCATAATATCAGAAATGGTATGTATAGGGAGATATACTATCTGGATGCCAACAAACACAGTTTGCTACTATAAACGCATTGCAGCATTGAGTGCATTTTATAAGGGGAGAAATTAAAAGGCTTGTAATATACGAGTCATTAAATCATATGTACACAACTCAGTCATATCAAGAAGTTGCAGATATACGTACAAACAAGTGATAGTCATGTTTATATTACATTCACTCCCATTACAGCTGTCACATGTAACTATATACAGTAAACCAGCAGGAAAACCCATGCACATTCCTCCATACATGTACTACACTTTGAAACGTTCATACCATAGCACAAGTCCCCAAAGACTAGTATGTACAATACTCTGTGCCAGACCTTTGTCCTTATCTATCAAGTGACAGCTATATGCTTCCTACAGTCAATTGTAAGTTCCCAGCCTTTGTGCCCCAGCTGGAACTTGCGGGGAAAAGAAAAGAAAAAAAAAGTTGCCCTGACTAAACAAGTTGCCCAGCATTGTCATAAAAGTACGTTCTTTTTTTTAAAATACCACCATACATTCTCACAAGCTATAAGATACTTGGTTCTTAGTGATGGACAAACAGCCCACTTGGGGACCAAGTCACTGTGAAGTCATGCAGATGAGCTCGCAAACACTAATGGCATTCACACCCAACACAATATTCATTAACACTTCCCAACTGTTGATAAGTATAGTTATTTTGCCTAGTAATTGTGAGTCTGACATTCAGGTAATACCCAGCAGAATGATTTTGCTATTGCGGGCTTACCGGGAGACGTCATAATGATATTCATAAGATACTCAACCAAAACACAACATGTAAGGTATTTACTATCAAGGTATTTACTATCTAGTCATTTATAGGCTTCAGTTTTACTATGTCCTTATAACACCCCCTGTCCCCTCCCCCACCCACTTATTGGAAGTGCTCACTTCCTTAAATACATAAGATCTAATTACCAAAAAGTACATTTTCATATCAAATATTTTTACTATGCAGTACGACTTCAGAATAATCTCGGTATTAACCGATTAACGCCGGAAATTAAACTCGGGAATACGCGCGCCGTACTCCCGAATTGTTTACAAGAAATCGGGACGAGGTCCACGAGGCTTGAACGTCTGAAGCTTTTTCTTGTCTAGAGGCGATGCGCTTCGAAATAGATGACTGCGATGTATTAACAAGTTGAAGTTGAAGACTTTTTCTACCCGCGGGCTAAGTTTTGTTTATTTTATACGCGTTTGAAGCCTACTGGAGTGCGCACTCAAAGGAAACTTTAGTTTGAAGGTAAGTCTGCCATTGTTAGTAGCAGCGATGAAACTGTTTAGACTGTATTTTGTAGGTTATATAGTTAGATAATGTGGTAGATCTTTACTTGCTACTTGGTTTGAAATATATTTATATAACTTTTGTTATTGATTACTTTGTTTTGTTACCAAATGCTAGTATATAAAAGATAACTAAGAATAACAAAAAAAAAGTGACATAAACTTTTATACTGGTTTGTGTTTGAAATTTATGATTTTCTCTGATGATACTTCAGGAAGCAGTCGGATTGAAGTCCACGATGACAAAGCCACACCCCACAATCACTACAATACCAAGACGTATCAGTTCTTTGTTTGTGTTCTAGGCATAGAACACATTTCCCTCTCTTCGTACCAGAAGCAACTTTCTTCTGGGGATAGTGAAGAACACCAAATGAACGAACAGGATATGTTATTCTTCCAGGCTTCTTTCGAGAACAGTAGTTCCCAATCAGTTGAACAGCAACCAATTCATGAAACCGCTTCAGTGAAAGCTTTTCATCGGAATGGCAGCGACGATGCAAAATGAAAGAGTTTGACAATGCCACACCCACCAAGAAATTGACAATATATTTATAAAACTTCCTACACTTCAACTTGGTGCTATAATACCCTCGTATCTGATCTCCCCTGTCAACACCTCCCATGTACTGATTATAGGAGGCTGTTGCAACTGGACAGGCAAAAGACTTTCTTGTACCATCTTTTTGCCTTCTTAGAACAGTGGCGCTCTTAGCTGGGTCGTATCCTGTGTACATGACGGTGACAAGTTTGTTATCCAACCAGGCTGATGCTGATATATTCTTAGCCTGTACTGTCATGATATCTCCCCTGAATTAAATAATAACAGTAATGAAATTGTTATTATACATTTCTTATTCTACAGTATCGAATTTATATTATTTATATGTCATTTACCTGTTCTTCAACTTTGTTTTTTTTAGTATGCTGGGAAAACCTTTACGGTTCGATCTGGCAGTACCACAGCCATAGAGACCTGACTGGTAAAGATCATCAAGTAGTCCATGTGAGGTGAAGAAGTTGTCAAAGAAGATGTATCTCCAAGTATGATGGAAATCTTTGGTGAGTTCTTTGACAACACCCGTTCCAAGTCCATGTTCAGTTTGTTTTTTTTTTTCCAGTATACACGTCAAGCCTGCAAAAATATCCATTGGAGCTATCTCCCAAGACCCACACCTTTATTCCTCTCCTGGTGGGTTTCTTGGGCATGTATTGCTTCAAGGAGGAACGCCCTTGGAACTTGATCATAGCTTCGTCCACAGCTAATTCCTTGCTCGGGTTGTACACTGATTTGAACCTCTCACTGAGGTAATTCAGCAGTGGCCGCGCTTTACCAAGCCTGTCATAGTTGGGGTCACTACGAGGAGCCAGAGTGGAGTTGCTCACAAAGTGCAGGTGTCTGTGTATTTCTAAGTATCTGTCCCTAGATATCCGGTCACTAATAGGACTGTAGTGGTACAGTGGATCTTTTCTCCAATAATCGTTGATGGAGGGCTTGGGGTTTAGACCCATGAGAATATTGAAACCCAAGTAAGCATAAATGTCTTCAACACCAACATCCATCCATTTTAACAATTTTTCGGGCGGTATGACCTCTCTTGCATATTTGTTAGTCTCATCCCTTATACTTGCCACAAGTTCAGGAGTAAAAAAAAGTTGAAAAATCTTTTTCGGCATTGCAGGGATTGGAACTGTTGGACCAAGAGGAGAAGAGTCAGAAAATGAATGTAGGGAAGGAACTGACAAGGTTTCTGTCCAGACTGGTTCAGCAGTTGATGCCTCCAGGCTTGGTGATTCTGCTTCTCGATCAGAATCCATCTCATGGGCACCTTCCACTACAGGAGAACTGGGAGGAAAGAAGTCTGTATCCTCAGATAACAATGCATGAATAAGTGGGTTTTCTGGAGGTTGGGATTGTTCCTCAAAATCCATGCAATTTTCCTCTGTGTATACACAAATCAAGCTAAAAAAAAAAAAAAAAAAAAAAAGAAAAACTTACCCTCGACTGTCTCCATCTCTTCCAGGTCATCAAATTCTTCATCACTGCCCTCCATGAAGACTTCCTGGCCATCCACCTCTTCACCCAAGAAGTCTTCCTCATCCAGTTCCTCTGTATCGAGAAAAGCCAAGACTTGTTCCGTGGAGTACCTCTCAGCAGCCATTCTTGTTGTCTAAATTATTATTTTTTATTTTATTGATGACTACATATCATAGTATTTGCTTTATGTTTATGTCAGTTAGTTATATATTCTTTTTTGTAACTGTCATTTTTTTTTCTTTATACACAAGCAGTGCTACAATTTCAAACAAGAAATACTAATTTTTTTCCTATGGTAAGGGTCATTAAAACCTTCCCCCCCACATACTTACGTGCCTGGAGAAACGCTGTGGCGTAGTGGGAGCTCTTCAAACACTTACGATTGCGGCTAGCAGCTAATAGATGCAGGTGCAATGGCGAGTACGCAAAAATGCGTATCCCGCGCTGTGAAGCACCCTCGCGCGGTACGCAAAAACGCGTAATTCGGCGATAATCGGTTAACAAACTGTTTACTTTGTTCACAATTCTATCCCTTTACCTGATGTCGCAGCATCTCGCACTCCTCCTCCAGTTCCTTGACCTTGCTGAAACTGACCATAGGATACGGCACCCCAGACCTCTCGCCTTCCAGTGAGACCACGCCTCCTCCTACACTCCGAGGCACCCTAACCACGTCTCCGGACTGCTTCTCCTCCCAGGCTGCCAAACGAGATCTGAGATTCTTGTTCTCCATTTCGGCGGCCCGTGCCCTTTCTTCTAACACTTGGCACTTTTCGATAATCCTGGCCTTTTCCTCCTTCAGTTTGGCAATGGTGATCTTGCTGTCGCTAAGTGCTCGCTGGGAGTCTGCACGATATTGCTGGAAGTCTTTGCTGAGATCACGAAATTCACCATCCCATTGGTGGTTCACCTTCATGAGCTGAATACATACACAAACAAACATCGACATTAGAATTGACAACTGGACTAACAACAAATTCCGAGAGAACAAGTATGAAATAACACATTCGTTAGTTAAATTACTTACTAGGATTGCGTGCTTATATTCTATTAAACCTCACTGATAAAAATATACCTCTAGCAAGACAGTGACCCCAGAAGATAATTAGAGGGGTTTGCAAGTACTATTGAGAGAAAGATAAGCCAAAGTATAGCTGCAGAGGTTAGATACAGAATAATTAAGGTGGTTTAGTTCTGTGTGCATGAGGAAAAAAAATTGGCAAGTAAGATATTAACTTTAAAAAAAAAGAAAAAAAAAAAGAAAAAAAAAAAGAAAAAGGAAGAAAGAAAAAAAGAAAAAAAAAAAGAAAAAAAAAAGAAATAAAAAGAACAACTCTCAACACATACTGACAACTTTTATGATGGAAAGAGAATAACACAATGGAAAGGAAGTCGAAACATGTACATGTAGTTAGCAACAAATCCCCAAATTTATTATCTCTTTCATTCTCCACTGAAAGAGCATTGTTGAGATAATTCGTGAGCCGTGTTTGTGTGTCTGTGTGCAGACATTGTTTGTCATGGCAATGGATTGGTGCTGGAACGTCATTGCTAACACACATACACACACATTCACACATTTAATATTGAAACTGAACCATCACCTACAAAAACAAAGCCAAGCACGTCCCAAAACCCCACAAGAAACAAACACACACACATATTACCGTAAGCAAGTAACGAAGGACACAAAACAAACGCACACGCACCACACTACATTTGAGCAGGTTACGTAGGCGATTAACAAACTGAAGTTTGGTATGCTTTACTGGAATGCCACATAATCGGTTCCTTATTAGGAATTTCACACGTACAACACATCTTCTATGATAATGTCCCCTTTCACAACTTTCATAATGCTCTCCCTTAACCCTGTGTCAGGATTTACATATTTCTACATGTGTGTGCATGTGTGTGTATGTATGAATGTATGTATGTATGCATGTATTTACATATGTATGTATGTATATATGTATGTATGCATGCATGTATGTATGTATATATGTATGTATGCATGTATGTATTTATGTATGTATGTATGCAAGCATGTATGTATGCATGTACGTGTGCATGTATGTGAATGTATTTATGTGCATGCATGCATGTATATATGCAGGCAACTTATGTAGTTTCTATAGCAAACGAGCTTAAGCTAATGAGCCCATAGAAGTAGCTATGGCAACTGCTACCTTGACAACAATGAAATCTTCCATCCACAATGTGGACTGAAACAATACACAATAGATTGCAAAGAATCCCAAACAGAACATGAAGTCCATAAGAGAAGATTCTTTTCCAACTACGAACTTCCAATTAGCAACCATGAAATTCCCACATTATAAATTCTCTTTTATCAAACCTTAGGTATACTAATGTGTCACAATTATTACAACTCGCTCCAGAGATTTCCCAATCAACTACAAATACTACTATGCAATTCAAATACATAAATCCCCTTCCCCCCCCCCCCACCTTCCCCGCCCCAGAGAGACATACAATTAATGCCCTCTTTTGTATAAAATGAGTATAAATTACTATAACCTTATTATCTCAGATAAATAGTATGTATGACTACTTCTCGAAAATTTTCTGCTCAAAAATAACCTTTGTGAGACAACTGAGTATACATGTATATATATGTTTGTTTGTATGTAGTGTGCATATGTACATATGTATGCATGTATGTGTGTGTAGTATGTATGTAAATGTTATTTAAATACCGTTGCTATATTGTTGTCAGGTGTAATAACTTGGCAAGTGTGCAATAACACTTGCCCGGTATTTAAATTAGTTAAAGCATGAGCGCTTAGTGCCTAGTACATTTATCGCACTCAGTCCTCGGGCCTACGGCCCTCGGGCTGTCGTGCAATAAATCGACTAGAAACTAAGCGCTCATGCTTTAACTATAACGTAAATCCCTCTCAATCAATTATGCTTCACCAGCAATTACATTCCTATCTGAATGACATCAGAAACAGTTGAATAAATAGTGGCAAGATATGATATGTATTTAGTCAATTTCTTTAAATTTTTTTTAGACATTCAGAATAGGGAAAAAGAATAAACTATCACAATGGCAACCTACGCAATAAAACAAAATAAAAAATAAACAAAAAAACAATAAAACAAACTAAATAAACGAACAAAATGTGGTTGGATGTGAACACGCGAACCTCATTACCAGTGTATCTGCACTATGACTAGATGAAGTCATTTGCAAATCTGTATATATATGGAATTGTGTTTCTATAAAACGAAACTTTTGGCACAAATCCAACAATGCCCCCAGATCAGAGCAGCTTCAATGATTCCCAAGTACGGAATAGCCAGCCAGCTAATGAGGATGTGAAACCCAACCTTCAACAACCTACCCCAATAAGGACTGACCAAGTCCAGTCCACAGGATCATCGGCATTTCCTGTCCGACACACCTATATTTATCCTCTCTAATATTTGAGTAGATACAATATTACTGCCAAACCAGTTCAGTAGTGTGGGTTCGAATTCCAAACACTTAGTCACAACTGGATGCAGTGATCCTAACTAGGCTGTGATGTAATTGGATCCTAGAGAACTACTCATCCGCCCACTAACTTGCACATACCTCTAAAGACCAGACGAATCTACTCACTAGCCTACATTCAAGTATGACGTACTTGATAAGGCTTATCGGAGGGAAGAAAAAAACAAAAACAAAAAAAAACCCAACAACTAACTAGTGAAGGTAGATACTGTAGATACCAGGCTGCCTATCTACATTATGTTATATAAAAACACTAAAACTGAACATTAACCGGCAGAGATGGCCAACTTATAACGCCACAAAAGTCCTGATAGTACACAGGTCGAAGCTTACACACACCCAGCTAAGCATAACAGGGAGCTAACAGATAGAATCCAAAGACCACATCCTGCATGCTCATCATGTGATCTTATTCACCCCCAACTCCATCAATCTTGGTAGTACTAGTGGACTGACCAAACTTGGTTTTGACCCGACCAGGAGTTAACTCTAATTTTATAATTGAGTGGAACAAACTGATATTGCAGTTAAATTGACAAATAAGGCCGTGTTCCCAAACTTACATCTGCAGATATAATGGTTGGATATTATCACTAAAACAATATACACTATATTTTCTCACTAGCAGCACCACCACTGGTACAATGATTAGGTATAAGTAGGGGGTGGGTGGGGGTGGATTTAGTGACCAACCCTCCCTACACGGAGGGGAATGCATGGACCTTGTCTGTCTGTCACAACATACACACAAACTAGAAAGACTTCAGTTGAAGGAAATAACACGCACACACACACACAACACATACAAAAGGAGCATACAGTTACATACACACCATCCACTTCCTGGTCCAGTAATAAAATAGTCCCAAACCAGTGAAATGGTCCAGACTTTGGACTCAACCTCAAGCAGTTCCCACACAAATAAGAGCATTTCCGCCAGCAAATAAACTAGTGTTTCCTCAGTCCAGACAGAACTCTCAAGGAAAAATAGCCAAGTTTCACATAATGACCTTCCAGTGCATCTAAACACTTCACTTCTTTTGCCATATTAGCAATAAGCAGTGTGACGGTGGGATTGTAGGGATCACTCAAATCCATTTAAATTGTAATAACACTTTCACCTTGTATATTTTGACATCCCTATTACTGTCCTTTGTAGTATCAAATAGTAACAAAGGGTATTTTTTAGAATCAAACTTGAGAGGGAACAAACCTACATTTTTGGAATGTCAGGGGAGATTTTCATTTCAAGTGTGGCAAATGTCGCTATGAAGGTCATAAAAATCTTCAGGTGGGGGGCTAAACCATTTTCAGGATGGCAAATGCCACCCTTTGAAGGCCTAAAATAATTGCTGGTAACACATGAAAGATGTCAGACGTGCCAATTGGCCTTATACTGCTACTAAACCTAAAAACTGCTGGCCTATACACAATACTTCTGTCCCAAAGGCTATCTGATAACTTGCAATATTCCCCACACACAACCTGAATACAATACATTGCACACAAAGCAGAGCATTCTCTAAGACATTCACGACAACCAACTGTACTTCCCCTACCCTCTTTGACAAACACTCAAAATCGAAAACTCGTCCAAAACGAGGTCGGAGGAACAAAACAAAAACAAAGCCACATATCTCGTTCACCGGTCCAAGCAATCCTGAACTCGCCCTTCTGGGTAAACTAAACATTTTTCCTAGTTTTAGAAATCAAAACTGAAAACCAAAATCTGCTTAAAAACAACTACTTTGAACCCATTACAAGCAACAGAAGTACATAGACTATACATTTCAGTGGAAAAAGTCTAACAACCTGGTTCAATACAGAGAGTCCAGGTGCACCACCTAAAATAATAACCCTAAGGTCAAGGGGAGTTTCCAGGTAGTAGAAGACAAATAGAAAGTCATAAAATATTATTTTGAAAGAAAAGCTTCGCTACAAATTACTCACTCCTCGTTGTAATTAAATAATTAGAGACTCAGTTTCTTGACGTCACAACAAAACAAATAAAAAAGTACACTCCCGTCACAAGTTTGTTGTTCGGTAGCAGTATAACAAAACACAAAACAAATACAAATAGGATGGGGGCAAAATCATTCATGAGGGAGTTATGTGAAGAATGTGGTGTATAGAAAACATTATCAGAGGGAAATATATCTGGAAAATACCAATCATTCAGTAGGAAACCAAGTAATTAAAGGCAGAGCAATAGGTAGGCTGGGCCATCCAGTGTTACTTACCCATGCACTTTGTCAATTATAACCTTAATTCTTGGAATGCAGTAAAAAAAAAAAAAAAAAAAAAAAAAAACAGAAGCAAATCACTCCTTGCTGTGATGTACACGGATTCATTTCCTTTACCCTGTAGTGTAAACACACCACTTCATAAGCATAGCGTAATATATTACTAGAAATATGTAATCCCCAGTAACCTCCAATCTACATGCTCTAATCTTCCTTACATAAACAGTATCTGGCTACAACTAGATCACTTTTAGCACACAAGCACACACACACACACACACACACACACACACACACACACACACACACACACACACACACACACACAATGTCATTCATACAGCGAGACAAACTATTCCGCATTTTTAGTCCTACTTTCCAACTAAGATAAAATACTGAATCCAAAAGATAAATGAAAAAAGTTAATTAAAAGAAATATCAGATGTTTGTGATGTTCATGTTAGCAGAGCAGTAATTTGAGATAAAGATGACTTTCTATAACTACTGTAGTACATGAAGTCAAAACTAATAATAACAACAACAAAAAAAAACGATTGATTAAATAATAAAACTTTGAAACATGTGGTACATAACACACAAACCCTTAACTACTAGATATAACCTTACTAATCTAGGAACAACCAACACATCAACTACTTCTATGATTACTATAATCAGAGAGAATCTAACACCACCTGCCACTCCACTCGTCTGGAGCTCACCTCTTCATTCTGATGTCTGAGTCTGACTAACTCAGCTGCAGATGCTCCTTCACTGGTGGAAGCCAATCCTAACCTAAGTTCAGAGTTCTCCTTCTCCACTAATTCTAACTTCGACAAAGCGTCTGCCAGTGCAGAATCTTCAGAATAGCATCCAGTACGATCCATAACAAGTGGTTTAATAGTTTTCAAAGTCTTCGACCTTTAAAGTTCTGATTGTCCGTTTTCTGAATAGAGAGCAAACAAAAACATAGTCTTAAATACTGTACTAGAGGAAAAGCTATTTCCTGTTTTCGTGGGAATTTGCCCGTGGGAGGATTAAGGGGAGAATCCAGGCAAACAGAAAAGTGCTACAGAAATTAATCATGTGACTCAGTCTACATTTTACTAATGCTCTTTACAATTAAATGAAGCAATTTTTCTTGCTAAGTCATGGCTGCTGGTGTCCCACAACTTTTTTTTTTTGCCACATCAGCGAGTTACACGTCGATACCTATGGCGTGGCAACGGTGGACGTACTACGTGAAGCAATAAACCAGTCTAATAAGACTAAACAAGTGAGATACGGACAACACTAACTAGTTCTAATGTACCTTGTGACGCATCAGAACTACAATACACACCAGAACTACACTACATACCAGAACTACACTACACACCACCTACTTACATCACACAACACCACACAACCCATCCAGGTACTTACCGACTAGTCAAAGGTTAGAATTAAAGCGATAGAAATAAAACCTGCTTTTACTTTTATCTGCTCCTCCTCATTCCTTTTATATTACTGGCTGTGATTAGATTTAGGAGGCCCTAGAAACAACCCAAGCGCATCGCTCCTCCCCCTTAGCTCAGAGAGGTATGTCCCGCGCGAGATTCCGGCTTCATCCTTGTAGTGAGTGCCACGCCCCTTCTACTAGCGCATGCGCGCACTAAATGGTTGTCCCATTTTTCTCTTTCTTCTCTTCAAACCTTCCCAAAAACTTACAAGCGGCCAGCGTAAGACTAGACTATATGCGAGTGGTTATGAACCTGTTCATATCCCTCAGTTCTTTTGTGTTCCTTATCTCTACCACTGGGAGTGGTTATAGCAATAGCCCTGTCATTCAAAGTCAGCTAGAAGCTATTCATATGAAATGGAGCAGTATCCAAGATGTTACATCTGATACACATTATAAATTTGAAGGTTGCTTGGATGTTCTTAAACAGTTCAAGGAGAGAGGATATTATATGTCATTTGGGGGAAGATTGAATGTGTTGTCAGTATGTAATGAAAGTGTCAACCTTGGTGATACAGTAAGTTCAAATTTATTAATATTTATCAATATTATATATTGTATATATGTTATATGTTCATCATTATGTATTATTTTTTAATTTTAAGATCAGTTTAAAATATATATCACCAATGTCACAATAATATAATAATATATTATAATGTTTGATGTCTATGTTAATTACACCTGTATTTATATTAAAACACAAACCTCAGTAATTATACAGAATTAAAATTGGCAGACAATCAATGTAAAAATGGAATACATGGATTCTCACCATTACAAAGATATATATTTTTGGCTGCTTTCTTTTCATTGTGTTTTTCTTTTTCTTATTTCTGATACAAACAAATACAATAAGTAATAGAGTGGGAATTCAAGATAGGAAGAAAAAAAAAGCACTTCACATACATTGTTTTCATTTGATGTATTTCCCAAAGCTTTCACTAAAAATAAAATATTACTTTCGGTTTTCAAGCATTATCTACTTACAAAATTATTGCTTTTTTTTCTTCTTTATCCATATGTACTCATCTGATGAAAATGATATTGATTATAAAGTGAAAATAGTTCACAAGATATAGTCATTTTCTATTGGGAATAGGACAGCAGTGTATATTACACTCATCTAAACAGGAGTGTTAATCTTGAACATAACCGATTCCAATTCCCTGAGGGATTGATCATTATTATGTGATTGATGTAGTTTGGTTGCATGTTAACAATAAAAAGCCACTAAATTTATGACTTCACACTTATGTGTGTTTTCTAATGATGCCCTTTCAATTAAAATCTAAATTTTGCTGTTTACGCAAGATAAACTTTTGCCTGTTTGAAAATTTAGCCAGTTTAGTAAGTGTGCTTGAAACCTGAAATTATTATAATTCATGGAATGAAGACTCATCAGAGTCAAAATGTCTGTCTATATACTACTAATTGTTAAAAATATTGAATTTATAATAATAGCAAATTTTTCTCATTCTAACAGCCAATATTGTAAATTAAAACTTTTTAATTAATTAAAACTTATTTCAACCTAGGAATGACTGAATAATGAATATAATATTTACTTTTAGAACTCATATTGGTTTGTTTCAGACACTGGCTATATATAGCAATTTTAAAGTTTAACTCATGGCAAGATGAGATGGTTATAATAGTATAAGCAATACATATGAATTACTAATAATTATATTATTATCATTCATAACAGCCACTAATGATATAGATACTAATAATATTGTTTCCCCTTAGAAGAGTCTTTTCAATGTATTGGTCTGTTGAGAGTAAGATTAGAGCAATCATACAGAATTAGTAAAGTTGGTTGCCTGTAAGTTGTCATTGCTTAGTTAATAGGGTGCATGTGTAATTAGTTTCTATCACCGGTGGAAGTCTTTTTTTTTTCATATCTATAATGTTCAAAAAAGCTTTAGCTACATCTTCTGACAGAATAATTATAAGACCTATTCTGGACTGAACAAGATCAATTATTTAACAGGATTAATTTTTTTAAAAGAAAAACATACTTTCAGAATACCGTTTAATTTTTTTATATAGACTGTAGTATATACAGATATCCTGAAAGTTCAGGAAACAGGAAAGAGAGTAGGAAATTACCGTCCCTTCAAATGCTTCAGGAAATGTGTAGGATATGATTTCAAACTGAATATTAATAAATGCAGGATGCATCACCTCCTTTCTGTGAATCGGTATAATATTACCAACAGGTGCACTAACATTTCACTAGAATGTTTATTTTGACATATTTACAATTTATCTTCCACTGAACCATTTTCCTTTCCCTTACTTAACTTAACTAGTTCATGTCCAATACTACTTTCCTTCAAAACATCCCATAATAGCTCATAAGAAACAGCTAATTGCGTATTTGATGCCCAATTATTATTATTTTTTTGTTATTGTATATGTATGTAGTTAGCAGTCCTCGATTTCTGCAACAGTTTGACATTATTTCAGAACATTTCCCAATTAATCAACAGCATACCACAAATTGAGACATTCATGTCTAACCTTACTTCAGTGTATTTCATTGACAGTCTCGGGAAATACAAAATCTCTTTCAATTTATTGCACGAGAATGTGACTGCAGGAAGAAGTACCAAATCTGCAGGTGATAGGATGTCTCCCAGTTGCCTGGCTGATCCCAGACTATCTCAGGTAGAGTGGAGTGGTTGTTACTTACGCATTGTTTGGCTATAGAAACAAATTAGGGGGAAATGTAATTACATAGCTATGGTTTAAAACATTCTGTAATGCTTGGGGAAAAGAGGTTAATTAAGCAAACTAATTGTTAATAGTTACTTCACCTTTAAGCACCCCAAACTTATAACTTCAGTAGTATCATTGTCTACTGCTCCATATGTAGAAAAACACTTTCCTCTTTCATGCTAGAAAGTTAACATATTTTTAATTTCACAATGTCAATTCTAATTGTTGCATCAAAAACTGTACCTAATAGTACTACTATATTCACATTTTGCATAACTACTGGAGCACGTGTTGCTTTTTGTTTCCCACCTTACTACCTATGCATTTTGTACATCAGCATGGCTATACGTCACGATAGTAGTCCATCTTACATTTCACTTTTACATAAGGATGCAAAATCTTAAACACAGCAGGAATTGTTTGTGCATCTATAGGCTTTATCAATTTATAGTTTAGAATAGAGTGCTCCTTTTATCTGTTGAGTAATCATCCAGCAGAATCTCAGTCTAAAATTAATGCTGTCAAATCCACAAATTTTGCAACGTTACCTTATTATTATTACTAGAAATTAATGCCGACTATCGCACAATCCCATGTTTGATGTACTCATTTTTACAAATTAAGAATGCAGTAGCATAAGATATTTGTCCTTGGTTTCCCTCTCCTGATCGCTTTCTACCTGATCCGTCTCAGGTTTTCTTATTCCTCTCAACTCATGGATTCCCTTCTCCTCCTTTGTCTATCTCTCCTGCTCCCCAGTATCTCTGTCCTTTCTGTGAATTTTCTTACACTTCTTCATTGAAGTAGTTACATCAGTCAGCTTTCTTTCACCTGCATCTATTTTTTTTTACCCTTGCGTTTTCCTGCTTCTTTTCTTCTACCCATGGTGGTTTGGTGGATTACGGTTAGCTACTGTATGTGAACATTCTCTGTCAAGTAAGTTCAGCAAATGAAATATTCACGGATACAGACAGCCTAGAGTGGTTAATGGATAGGGCAAGACCTAAGGAAGGGAGAAAAAAGAGAGGATACAAATAGTTAATCATCGGTCGTAGTCAGTCACCATCATCGTAGTTACTGACACACAAGCGTATTATTATACAGTATATATTTTTATTACTGTTATGTATTACATTATTATTATTATTATTATTATTATTATTATTATTATTATTATTGATATTATTATTATAAAAGTCCCTCGGGACTCTATCATATTCAATATTGCAGTCTATAGCTATTTGTGTAAGGAAGAACACCAAACTACTTGCAGCGAGTAACAAGCATTGTTTGATAATGAAGCCGGTATCTGAAATCGCACATTATTCATTCAGCCTATCTTCCCCTCGTGATGTGTATACGCTGTGTAAAATGAATGTTCTTTCAAGCAAATCACATGTTCAATTGTTATATGCAAGACTTACAAACAATAAGTCCTAAAAGCAACGAAAAATGCCTCCAACCAAAAAAATCTTTCTTGGCAATGAGATGTTCATAAATCTGATGTCACCCATCTCATGACCTTTGTCTCATCCAGAAGGATGATTACGCTTACAAAAGTAGTGAGACCAGAAAGAAAGGGAAATATAGACACATTATCATAAAGATCAACACTGACATCAGACCATTACATAATGCCTTGACAATAGTCTTGCCAGCTCTCCGGGTGTTTAGCTCATACTCATGTCCGCCTTCCCAAAACATAGTAGTAGCTAGGCATTTTACCTAGTGGAGAAAAAAATCCCTGGTGGGTTTTCAGTGTATTTTTTTTAGAGTGTTTGCAAGTCAACGTAATCTGTTTCGAGTTATGAATATTCATTAGAACAAACAACCCTGTATCTTAAATAAACAACCGTGGTTGGATAGTTTGTGCTTCGGTAAATATCACAGACTCTTTGAAGATTCCATAAATGGCTTGACCGCCATTGTTTATGGGATAGCCTTTGAAGCCATTACAGTGGGGTCTTTCAATTTTATTCTGAGCTTTTTTCTCATTAACATGTAATAGACAGTGATTGGTTGACATGGTAATTGAATTTAGAATTGTTTGATTGTACCCTTCCACTGCTTTATAGCTATATAACTATCTCAATTCTATACAGCTGAGGTATAAAAGGCTGTAATGTTTTGTGTGTGCTATACATTTTTAGTGTATTGAACTGAAGGTTTCTTACACACTCATCAGTGAATTGAATATAAGAATAAAAAGTAGATGGCTATTACCACTATATAAAACTCATTCTCTGTGTGACCTATCCATCTTCCAGGGAGATGTTTAGAACCAAAAATCACAATTTTTAATTTCAGGGGGTTTCTCAATTTCTTTAAATTGATGATAACTTAGTGGCAAATGTCACTAAGAAAGTTGTAATATATCTGGGGGAGCAAAACTAGTATTAGGAGGGCAAAGTGTTCCCTAAATTAAAAAAAAACAACAACCCCAACCTTCACCAAGGATGAAATAGAGCATGCCTAGTTCAAGAGCAGTCTTATCCTACTGCTACATCAGCTGGCTCTATGGAATTGTTACGGTCGATGAATGACTATAGCTAGCCGGAACTGAAGTCGCTGCTGAGTTATATCCAGTTAGTAAACACATCTGACTTGTTATTCAATCTTGGGACTTCTTAGTCTTATACAAATCGATTATCTTTGAAGCATAAACAATATGATAAAACACAATTCTTGAAGCCATGTATACCAGTATTTAATCACATCCCAGGAACAACAACATCACAACTAATGCACACATTATATATATATATATGTATGTATATATATATATATATACATATATATATATAATACTTATTACATGAGTCAGATTGTGATATGGTGAAATATTTCACTTGAGCAGGCTAATTAATTTTCATAGCCAGAGGCAGAGTGAAAATAAAGTCTGAGAGTGAAATATCTTGCCATATCACTCTGATTCTGGCAGTGTAATAAGTGATTTATTCCACACTAGATATATTCACTGCTGTAGTTTGTACTAGGACTGGTAACTGGCAGTGTGAAGTTGGCTGTTGGGACTCCCAACCCCCAGCTGTTACTTAGCAGCTGCTCTAACCCAGTTAGGTACTAGCTGAGGAAAAGGTAGCTGTAGAAACCTGCTAAAGTGGTGAGCTTGGCCAGTTGCTATAACTACTGGGGCAATGAGCTTGGCAATAAGTTATTTCAAGGTCACCAACTTAAAAATAATATTGTGAAGATATCTAGGGTGGAATAAATATGTATATATAGTGCATTAGAAGATATTTTCCTTGTATTTCCTCCCATATCAAACACTCCAATGTGCCTATGCTTATTCTGGACAACTGAATGACTTTCTATCAGTACCGCAGAGTTACCTCTGAAGCTTTACTGTCTGAAAAAATGTCTAATGTATTACACTCATTATTCACTGATAGTTTCACTTGCCTTTGGCTCATGAAAATACCTACACATGCTCCTGAAATATCTCCCCATATTGTATGCTGACTCATGCAGTATAATATATACTATATTGAGTGGGCTCATAAAATGTTGTAGTTCAAGCTGTGTTTAGCAGTAATCCTTCTGGAAATACCCTAGGATTAGTTGCTGTAAACATGACTAGTAGATAATGCAATCTATAAAGAAATATGAGCTTTTTTTATGGGAAAACACGTATCAATTACTATTTCATGCTTATATCATTTTATGAACTCTTTCTGTGCTTAATTCCCACACTCGTGCAGTTTGTAGCAGCTCTCTATGCTACTATAGACAAACAAACACACCAGCTTTCAGGCACACTAACCTTTGCCAATCCCTTCCGAAGGGGAAAGATGACTAATAATATAGCTGTAAGTTACCAGGATAATGTTCACAATATGGAGTGGTGGAGTGTACCTTAGGCTTTTCTCAGAATTCCCAGAATGAAACTGAGAATCCCTGCATCGAATACAATCAGAAAGGAAGTTAAAGTGTTTGTTTGGTGGGCTGACTGCTACAAATATCTTATAGGAAATGGGGAATACCCTTTGCTACAGTTGTTCATACTTCACTAACTGGTCATTTGATTTATTACTTAATAAAGATACATTATTTAATACAAAAAATATTTACAGTAAAATATATTTTTATTAATTATAACTTACTGTGAAGTTATACTTAATAATCAAACATAATGATACGAAAATTGGAGTGGATTAAAAAAATTAAATTAAAAGACAAGTAGCTGCAACTGAGGGGAGGGGATATAAAAGTGCAAGCCTCTGAGCTATGACTATCTAAAGGGGTTTTTATTATAGAAGCCTGTGAAGTGAGGAAAAGCATGTATTGTAGCTATTTGAGAAAGAATTTGTAGTGAATGATGCAGGGTTTGTGGACTGTACTACTGGTAAACAACTTAATGTTATTCATTTATTGCTTATTACATTCATGACTTCAATATAGTCACAACATTAAAGCTGCATTTCCATTACTTACACTTATAAAATAATTCTTAGTGCTAACTTCCCATGACCTTTATGGCCAGTATAATATTATTCCTTTTGCCACACGTCATGACTTATTACTGCTGGCTGTGTCACTGCATATTTATCCCCACCATTGTGGGAACGTTCTTGCCATGTTTTTCTCTGACACAAACACATTTTGAACTCAATGATGCTGCAACTACGGGTATTTCCTCATGGGATCATTTTTCCTGGAAAGTATTCAGCTCTTAAAAACTTTCCTTTACATCTGTGACTGAACTCACAGTTTATTTAATGCAGAAAAGCAGCTCCAGGAAAAGTAATCAATAAAACCTTTCATAGTGGATAGCTCTTCATGTTTTCTGTAAGGATGTGAGTTCTGAGTATTGTGAGATCACTTGATTGGTTTGTATTTACGTAAATCTGAAATTCCGGAAATTGTGAAAGAATAACTTGCAGCAAACAACCTCAACCCATGCGTTCTCAAGATCAAGATTGTACTGTGCTTACTGTTCATGCAAACTTATATGAAGTAAACTTTATTCTTATATATTCTGCCATTTTTAGGTCAATGTAATACTTATTAAAGTTCAATATTGGTTTACGTTTAGCGGTCCATCTATGGACAATAAAGGAATTCAACTGTTTTAGATTCAACAATGTTTTAAATTTAACAATGTTTTAAATTTAAACTTAAAAATGTGAAAATTACTTTATACAAAGCCATTTCTTTCCTTAATTCACCATAAACGGTCCATTGTTTCTACTTTGAATGTCAGCAACTAAAAGTGTGCAAAATATTCCCATGAATACAATTAATTAATTTGGTTAGCAATACATATAGTGTTACTCTAGCATAATGATAAACATATCATGTGCTACTTAAATACTTATTTATTTAAGAAACTAGATAATCTTCACAACTTTCATTGATTATAAATTTGTATCATATTTTAAAAAAACCTGTTTTAAATTTTTAGCTAATAGATTGACATATAAACTAGATGGATGTCCATGAAGTTCTACTATTGTTAAACTAATACTGAACATTGTAACTTTCGGACAATTATTATTGCATAATATGAATTTCCAATTACGAAGTCTTATTATATGTTTGTAGAGTTATATCACTACAGCAACTACAAGTCCAAAACTGCTGGTTATCGTGAACCTAATTAATGGCTATAACCCACAAGCAACAAGTATCATTCAGGGCATTATAGAAAGAGTAATTTCTTATAGAAATGACTACATAGCCTATCTGTCCAGAGAGAGAAGTGAACAATACAACATCAGTAATCATATTGAACTGGTAGAACGAGCTACTGCAGTTAATGTGGCAGCCATACTTGATGCAGCTAATAAGACCATAACAGGGAACAATACGGAAGTTGGAAATGACTGGGTAAATCTGGCCACTTTTCTCAGTCTGCTCACTGAAGATTTGAGCACTGGAGTGGAGCCATGTAATAGGATATTAGTGGTATTGGTAGAAGGTGATATATCAAATGATGTGGCAGACATTTTACAACAGGCAATTTCTACTAATATGCAGCTGCAAATTTTTATATATAGCCTAACACCTGGATCAGCTCAAAATAACAGTAGAAGTAAGCCAAACATAAACAGATTAGTGTTTGAGGGAAGGACTTCATTTGAAGAAGTGACAGTTGATAATGACACAGTGGCTAGTTTACAGAGTGTTCAGGATGCCCTATCTTTTAAAGGTCAGTTCACAGCTTAACCTGAATGTAATGGCTACTATAGCTTTAGTAATGATTAACCATGAACCTGTCTATTATAGTAAGTGCTGTCATTAATTAGATTATAATAAGGATGCAATATTTGCTTATGACTAAGTAAGTTGTGTCTATTATTGATTGATACAAAACTTGCTAGTGACATAATATTAAAAAGTGTATCTTGTAAATCATTACTAATGTTTTGATAATTATAAGCCATAATAATGTTCCCCCTTTACTTTACTAAAATGTACAAGTGACTTAAATAAATATTACACCACTCACAAGCAAGATCTATGTATTATTGTAGTCATTTTATTATTTTTCCAGCTGGCCGCTCAACACTAAGAGTGTCCTTGAATCCTGGTCCGGACTCCAGCCGAGCGTGTGTGGGTTTGTACCACAGGGAGCTCGTCCCAATACTCCCGGGAAACTTGAAGACACTGGCAGGAGTAGTTTGTCTGGAGATCAACTTCACGGAAGAAATTGCTTCAGCTATGGTATGAATTGAAATACAGTGGAATTATCGTCGTTACTATTATTTGTATAATTATTGAAAGTAATTGTTGGGAGAGAGAGAGCTGACAGGTTCATTGAGGTGCAGTTTCTATAAATTTTAGCCTGTCCAACATTAAAAAAAAGCTTGACATACAGACATATAGACAGGCAGACAGACTACAGACAGACAGACAGACAGACGGACGGACGGACAGACAGACAGACAGACGGACGGACGGACAGACAGACAGACAGACTTTTGCTGAGGGTTAAAACACAGCGTCGCTATGAGATGGGCTAGGGCTAGACTTTATCTTCAGGCAAACTAGCCTTATTGTTACTTTTGTATACAGATTTAAACAACTTTTATCAGGTTCAACCTTGTGTGAAGTAGTTGTGCATAATGGCTCACTTGCCATTAGTGCTGAAGCATATCACTAGTTATATTTCATAACTACTTCACACAAGGTTGAACCTGATAAAAGTTGTTTAAATCTGTATACAAAAGTAACAATAAGGCTAGTTTGCCTGAAGATAAAGTCTTAGATCCTGTTCACCTAGTTTAGAATGCATCGTTCAGTCAATTTAGTCCTAAAAGTAACTACAGGTAGTTATGTAGCCATTGGCTATAGTAGTGATAGCTTCATCTAAATGACCTGTGTTCCTGACAAAATCATTCCAGCTACTAAACAATGGCCCGAGTTTTTAAATGACATTTGGTAAGGGGTTTAAATGCCATAGTAACCACTCTCAGCAACTATTTGACTTGAAAAAACAAACAAACAAAAAACAAAAAAACAAAACAAACAAAAAAACAAAAACCCATGCATTTCTAAGGAATTACCACACAGTTTATAGTCTTACCCTAACTGGTGGCTTGCTTACTACAGCAGCAGCTGAAAAAGCTGTGTAAAGGCAGCGAATTATGTTTATTTGGTAGTTGTTAATGTTGTGCTATTCTTTAGCTAAACAATAGCTGTAGTACTCTACACTTTCACACACACTTGTTCACTGGATGCCAACACAAGACTTTTCGTGACTTGACTATTGTACAATGGATTTTCGAGTAAGAACAATACTGTAGTTAAGGCTATAACTATGACAAACAGCGAATTAGCCAAGATAACTTATCTCCGCCGCTAATTCAAATAGAAAATGAACTCCTATGTCTGTAAGATATAACTGTGTCCACAAAAAATCAGTCATGCCAGACACAACCTAATTTAAAGGGGTATATAATTGATGATATGGGTAAAGATCGCTAAACCAAAGGATTCTGTTTAGTGAATATGGGGACAGAGTTGACCACCAAGCAAACACAAAAAACATGAGGGTCAAAGTACAAAAAGTCATACGTATGTACACACATATATACAAACTATGAGCTAAAGCCGTTGGCATAATTTCAATGGCTGTTGAAATTGAAATGTGGTGACTTGACTTACTCATTCAATGACCACTAAATAAATAGTGCTGTTGGGTCTTGCGTGCTTTTATAAATTAAACTAAAAGTTTAGGCGTTTAGGTCTGCTCCAATAATATCTTGATTTCAAGTCTCGCAACTCACTGTTATGTTCGGCAGATCCAGTTCTTTGTTTCATCAAATCACTTTACCAACTTACATAATTAATGGCACGGGCGAAAAAAGGTTCGCATGTACCATATAAATGAGCAAAAAAAAATGAGCACCACAGAATCTCAATTTGTGGGACCCTGTAAGTGTGTCGATCACTTTACACGCTTGCCAATAACTATAATATGAAGAAGAAAATATTATGACTGAAATATAAATATAATTCAGTCATTCTCGGCTGAAATAATTATAATGATAGAAAATTTTCTCATTCTAACAGCCAATATTGTTAATTAAAACATAACCCGACGTTTCGACTTCTTGCCGAAGTCCTCTTCAGGGTTCAACCTTCTTACTACAGACATTGAAAGAACCAGTGTGGAATGGATATAAGACACTGTAACTTCACAAGACCCATTCTGACCCCTGAAGAGGACTTCGGCAAGAAGTCGAAACGTCGGGTTAAGTTTTAATTAACAATTATTGGCTGTTAGAACGAGAAAATTTGCTATTAATAATGAATATATTTTGCACATCCATAACATAAATAGAATTCAGTCATTGTTCTCATAGAACCTTGGTAAGGAATAAAAAAATGTATTGAACACTGTATAAACTATTTCCTTGTAGGAAAATGATTCAGTTAACTGTACTGATACTGTGACTGGCTTACACTGCCAGACTTTATTATTGGATGCACTAAAGCTAAGAAGGAGCATTGGACAAACTCTCCTTACTCTGAATTCATCATGTCAGTACAGTGTCTGTAGTCAGGTAATGTCGCCAATTGAGAACTTCACAAGACCCATTCTGGATTATCTTCATTCCGTACTGGTTCTTTCAACATCTATAGTAAGAAGGTATGAGTTTGTGACAAATGGCTGCCCAAGAGATGGCATTTTATTTCACTCCTCATGCTCCCGCACTGGATGGACTGAACCACAACATGAGGAAATGCAGTCGGCATGTCCAAGAATACCATTTACATTCCACATTTCGTCTGTTTTTGTTGCGAATAAGAGTCTGGGGGAAGGTGTGGACAAGATTCAAACCCTTCAGGTAAATTACTTAATAGACACGTTTGTAGAATTATAAAAGTCATCACATTAAAAAGCAGAAAACCAATCACTTTCTTAGTGATAATCAAATTGAGATATTGTTTATCATGTTTCTTATATAATCTTTAATGATAAACAATTTCAAAATTCCCGCAAATTATTCATGCTGTATATATAATCATAAAAAACTGCAGAAACTGTAAAAGGTTTTCCTTTACATACGATTTTGATTGAATGAAGTGTGCATATTTCAGGGTTTCAGAGAGTCACTTTGTGCAAGTGCTTACTTAGAAGATGATTGGAGGATGTTGACTTCCTTGATTCCACAGATTTCATTCCAATATTTTGACCACCATTATGAATATATTCGATCATACCCAGGATATCAAGCTACCAATAGAAGTTGTGTTTCAAGGAGCTACCAAGTAAGCCTACAAATATATGTACTGATGCACATTGCACATAGTTGTCTGGTGTTATCAATCATGTTTTATTTCCTCTTATATTATTATTTTCATATTAATTTCCAATAGGATATGGTGCCTCCAACCCACGGAACAAATCAAGTGTTTATTAGTGAACTTACTGGAGAAGCTAAGACTCGCTACTGTCAACCAGTCAACCACACCAATGACATCCCAGAACTCATTGGCTTAATCTGTATCAACATCCCTATATCTCTGATAACCACACCCCTTCTAGAAGAACCAGAGCCAAGTTCATCGACACCTACTATTCCATATTCTAGTACATCTCAATGGGTTGAAGAAGAGATCACACCCACTACCACTCTTCCTGTATTGCAGGATGTGGAATATTATTCCAATGGTTATAGCTTGGACTCTAGTGAGTTTGAGATGGAGGAGTCTACAGAGGAATTTGTGTCTTATACTTCTTTTTTACGTTCGATGTCATCAGTGGAAAGTCTTATATCCCACACTTCCTTGATAGCCAATGATCCGTCTCCCACTCCTCTTGTCCCGAGTTCGAGTGAAGCCGGAGAATTTGTATCTGACGTGAAAGATTACCTACAGTATGCGAGCAGTACAATGAAATACGCATACTTGAACCTTATGGAGCTTGATGGTAATGAAAGTTGTCCTTATGGTAACCAGTTAAGCGATTCTTGTGAAAGCAGCTGCATTATGGGAGGCTCTGGAGAGGACTTGTGTGTAAACGTGTTTGGTGAGTGCAGAGGAAGTAGTGATGTGAATCAAATTTACGTCAACGGTCAATGGAACAAGACTTTAAGTTTATACAACTATTCTCTGAGAGATGTGCACCAATGCAATCAGGTATACAAGAATGATTTAAAGTCTTGATTTCTAAATGTTATCACCTGCTATGACAATATGTGTTTTTTTGTTTAATGTGAATTATTAGTGTACAAGCACTAATTAATTGCCATCTAATAGTATTCTGTTTTATTTGTTGTTATTGTTGTTGTTGTTTTCTATGTAAAGCTCTAGCCTAGATCCTGCAAAGCTATCTAAACATAATTAAAATCAAAACTACTTTGGTATTTACCTCATAGTTTTCAGGCACCATGATAATCAAGAAAGCTGCAATTTGCTTCATATTCAATACAAAGCCTGTCTAGGTTATTTGAAATATTGTGTCACTTGTTTCACTGCTCATTATGCTGCAGGGATTTTTTAGGCGCCTGTGCATGACCCAGAGTTTGTTTGAGGAGGACAAGGATGAGCAGAGACCGAGGCTACTGCAGATGATGCCCACCTCAGTGTACTATGTAGACTCTCTCACAGGGTTTGTGAGCTCCTTACCTAGTTCAGATTGTTCTGCACATGGCAATGAAACAAACTGTGAAGGAAGGAGTTTTGATGCAAGAGACTCTACAGTAAGTAAAACAATCGTCTGCTATTTTTGAAAACGGAATCAAACTGTAGTAGTAATACATTTTAATAGAACGATGAGATGTATCATCTCATTGAGTGATTTGAATGCATATTTTTATTATTTAATTGTAGCTCAATATTGAAAGATTATTGACTATTGAAAATGTAAAATTGATAAATAAAGAGTATATGTTTTTGCAAATATATTTTAGTTATACAGCACATTACTGTGGGGTGATGAAGATGTTTATATCGTAGTTAATGTTCAAAGTGAATCAAATTTAAATGCAATGAAGGGGGCCACCCTCGAATTTGTAAATTTGATACCTCACAGAATTTTGAGAAAATTATTCTTTCAGTCGACTTGTGCAACTGGCAACTTCAGGAATTATGTGCTAAATCAAACTTTTGTAAGTGGAGTTCAATTTGATAAGGTCATCCAAAAGGCACTAATGAAGATCCTTGAATCATTTCGTAATGCTAGTATTCTATTGCTAACAGACTCTTGTATGTCTGAAGAAGATTCTCAGCAGTTCACTACTTTATCAATCAGGGATGTATTTGTCTACACAATTGGTGACACTTGTGCTAATCCAATTCAAGCTAGGAAAATCGCTTGTTCATATCAAGGGGAATGGCATAGGCTAAATTTTACATCTTACAATGAAGGTTGTGGTAATGACCAGAATGGTGTACTGGAAGCAGTGATGTCTTTCTTCAGATTCCGTTCGACGTTATTTGCTCAGCGTGATGACCAAGTTGTTTGGAGAGAGATGGGAATGGAAAGTGATTTATACCAGAATGGGAATGGAACATTGTCAGCATGTATTCCAGTTTTATCTAATATGACGTGTTTAAATGGTTGCACAAGTCATGTGAATTTACTGGGACTAACTTGCATGGAATTTGATAGAAGCAGGATTCAAAGTTTGGATGGTAGTCAGCAGGTAAGCATCAGCATTTAAAGCCAAATTATTATGCTTTACTTACGGGAAAGAACAAATGAAGGAGTTAAGTTAAGTTATTGAAGAACCTCATAACAAACTAATAATTTGTCCCAAAGTACTATTTCTAAGCAATTTGATGAGTAAAGTTGTCTATTTATAGTAACATTGAACTTCAAAATATTTCATACTAGTAGGGGAATTCTGGGCTTATGTTAGAAAGAAACTAATACAAATATTTGGTCCCACAACATTATTTTCAAACTATTAATAGATAAGGTGGTATATAAATAGCACGTCATAGAGCTTAAAAAAAATGACACTAATAAAACCAAACCATAATTGTTTTAGGTGATACAGAAAGTAATTAACCAGAGTGAATTGCTGTTGAATTATCAAATACTGAGCCATGAGGAGAGAGAGATATTGAGGATTAATAAGTGCAGCATGGATCCAAGGATAACCACACCTACAGGTTCATCTCCACCCCCACTGACTAATCGAATCAAGACCTCTAGTGTTCATCCATCGTCTACACAGAGACCAAGTGAGTAACAAAGTATGCTTTTATTTGCAGCTACTTCATAATACAAAGGAACTGAACAACTAAACATGATTAGGTTTTAGATGTATCCTTTTCTGTCACTGGCATTTCAAACAATACAGAATGGAAGAAACATTGACTGTCAATTTCTTAAGTGATAAAATGGTAGAAAAGAAAGTTGAATAATATTCTTCAAATAATAATTTTCTATTGTTGGGAATAGAGTGTGACATACCATTTTACTATATTAGTATAAAATAGAATTTATATTTGCCACGGCATATTGATGGAGTGCTTGTATGTTAAGCTAGTGGTTGATCCATCCAATTCTTTGCACTATCCTTTTTAAAATGCTGTGAAAAATGCGGATACATCTAAGAAATTTAAGTTATATATATACATTTAAATGTGATTGATAGAGAAAGTGGGCTATAACAATGATTCTGGGAACAACAGCACTGTTTGGTTGCTGTCACATTGTAAGCCCAGGTTGTATTGTCCTGGGAGAATATGTGAGTCTGCTTAGATCAGGGACTGTAACAACCTGATAAAGGTCAGGTTAATTATATTATCTCAGTGAGCATGTGTCAATGCTCACTGACTGACTGACTGGCTATTTGCCAGTCAGTCAGCAGTCATTCTTTCAAACAATAGCAGATCTCAAAGACTGTGGTCTTTTGAAGATTGAAAAAGGTATCAAAATGTTGTACTGGATGGTCAAGTCCTATTAATGTGCCAGAATTATTTTTTCAACTTATTTTATCAGAAAAAACTGGTTATTTTTGTCTGTACAATCGCAAGCTTTGTTGGTATTGTCACGCTGTAATCACATGAGCTAATAATTTCTTTGCTGCCCATCATAGCTTTTCTTTTCTTGATCAGTAGTTTTACAGGAGTAGTGCTGGTTTCAGAGTTACCCATTGAAATTACTGGTGAGGTAAGCATCTCTTGCATGTTTAGCTTAGCCTATGAAGACAGCGTTAACATTTATCAGTTCATTGCACAATTTACATATTGACTTGCATGAGTTGTGCATCGACTTGCATGAGCTACATATTGACATGTTCATATGCCAAGTAAATTATTGTTTATAGCTAGTGTATAATAATACTGAGTGTCCGCACCTTTGGTGCTTTATTGATCGAGCTGTTGCTGCTCACTACAACATTATTTCATAGCCTAATTCTCACTGGAAACATTGGTATCAGATGGCTTAGTCTAAGCACTACAAAATAACTAAAAGCAATTAGAATCTTGGTCAATGTCCTTCCATTGCTTTGTAAGTACATAAGCATTTTGAATTTAGCAGATGGCAGTTTTTATACTGAAAAGAATGGCTTTAAAATTACTAAAAAAATCTGCAACTCTGACTCCCAAATGAGAAATGGTTGCTACAGGGGTAAAAGGAACCCTTTATTAATGAAGTGAGAATAGTTATTTTAAGTAATGGTCATAATAACATGATTTAAACAATAAACTGTCATTATTTTCAAATTAACTAGTTATTATGATTTTGAAATAGCCAGTTGCTTTTATTTTAAGCAACTAAAATATATTGTCGTAGTAAGTGGTGTTAAACTTCTCACTTAGGTACTTAATCCAATCCAGGACAACTTGTACTTTTAACCAAATCATTTCATTGCAACATTTAGTGAGATTCTAAAACAAATAGTATTTAACATATTTTTTTTCATATTAATACTCTATTTAGGGAGAAGTGGGAGACTTAGGGGTGGGTATGTGGCAGCCATCATTCTGGGTGCAGTAGCCATGATATCTGGCAGTGTTTGTGTTGGATACTGGACTTTCACCACTTGGACAGAGTACCACAAGAACAGGTGAATAAAATATAAAATATAGGATTAATTAAATTTATGAGAATAGCGCAGATAATCGTGTTATTTGGGATTTAATAGCACGAGTGGGAGTGGCATGCATAAGTGCTATCAATCCCGAATAGCACTGATTACCCATGCTATCACTCGCTAATATTAGGCCAGCTTTTGTTTGTTCATTTGTTTGTCTCTTTTCCATTAATTACTGTAGCTAAATGGTATCAATCTCTAAACTTTAGGATTAGATTCCTCTGGAATTCGTTCTCAATGCATGGCTCCTCCAAATCTGCTGGACTAATACCATCTATAATACTGATAGAATTTCTGTGCTGAAGAATTGCATAGTCTCCAACTAGAAACTACTGAAATTGTTTTCACAGCTAGCATTGCACTCATGAGCAATTGTTTCACTTAGCTACCGTACTATTTCACTTAGTTACCTTGCTACTTTGCTTTCCCTGTGCTATTTGCAATTTCCTTGCATCGAATAGGCAATTGACATGCCATACTATTGTAACATATGTACAATAATAGCAAATTTTAAGTTTTAATTAAAATATTGGCTGTTAGAATGAATGAAAAATATTTGCTATTATTATAATTATTTCAGCCGAGAATGACTGAAACATATTATATATGTACAACCTAGTTTCAGGTTATCTAACTGAGTTAGATAGTTGGTGCAATTAAGTCAAGATGATTGTGGTTTTTTTTTGTGTGTGTCACTAGCAAAATTTTGTTGTTATATGTTTCCTACAGCCTAGACTCATGGTCCAAGCCTGTTGCATTTCTCTTGTGTATCTAATTGGTACAGGATTCACTATCCTTGGGTTGTGGGCCATTTGTCATGTAAATTCCACATTTGACCTCCACTCTGTGATTTATAACCTAACATACATATGTATATAATATAAATGTATACGTAGCATATAGTAACACATGTGATAACTAGCTATATCAAATGCATAGTAATGTAAAATGCTACTACTTTTCTTCAGTGTGTTGTCAAGCAAATAAACTGTTCTCATAGCCATTTTTTTATTTTGATATTATCACAATTATCAAGTTAAGACCCTTCACAAAACTTGATTGAAACTTTCTCATTTAAAGGGGATCTAAAGAGAAGCAAAGGCTAAGTGTGAAAAAATCTCAGTTGTCACTAGGAAATCGAACTCAATTTAGCCTCCAGTGCTCTAGCCACTGAGCTACGACAACCCACAACTTCCAAGACCTTCACATTTTTACATTTATACTGTTGAGTAGTATTAAATATAATATGGACTATTCACAGTTTCAAAGTTTCAAACCGTCAAACCTTTATTATTAAAATTATTGTTGCAGGAGGCATTCTTATAGATCCAAAGAGAGTGAAGATGATCCATTCTCTACCAACTATAAGAAACTTCATGAGAATATGGCAAAAGAAGATGACTAAAAATGTCTTAGAAATTAATGAGTGCTTTATAATTTTGTATTATTGTAAGAGATATTTTTAGACAAAATTATATAGGAAGTTTGGATATACTGGAAAATATTACTATATTCCTTTCTTAATCTATAGAAATAGCTTCCATGCCACTCCCCCCTCCCCCCATTATTATTATTACACATAAATGAAGATAGTAATTACATAGTACATAAATCATTAGGGTTTATATTTAAGCGTTAGCTTATACTTACAAAAGGAAAATATTAGCTAGCTATAGTTAGAAAAATCGCAGGTTTGACTTAGTTGCAGGCACAATATTGGCAGAATATGAGTGACCTTTACTTAGAAGCATATTCCAAGTATAACTGTTTACTCAATTATAACAAACCTCATGTATTTTTGGTATTTTTATTAAGCAAAAAAAACAACATGTGGATGGTGAGCTCTAGAAAGCAGTGTAAGTTAGAGACTTCCTGAATGTGCTCATAAATTTTTCATAAAAAAGTACAATTATACAGAGAGAATTACTGCAGGTTTTTCAGGATCAGGCATTGTTCCATACAGCAAGGGTGAGGGAGCCATTGTGCACAAGACTATATGTAAAAAATATAAATGGCTAGACAGCAATTGTTAATTATGCCTAATGGTATTAACCCTCAACGCGCATGCGCGACATGGTTCTATGGTTCTAGTCGCCTGTCTGTCTGTCTGTCACGCTCTGATTTGGAGGTTACAGACAATTAACTGCTGATTTAGGTATGAAAATACTCAGATTTAAGACCTATTCTTGTGCTACCTTTTTCAAATTTCGGTCTGATTTTTGAGAAAAAGCAAGCTGACAACTCTGCGCAGGTTCAAGCTTATGTAGACAATGCCCCTTATCGTCACGTCGCAATCACGTGGGCAAATAATTTCTTTCTGCGGGCGGTATCTTCTTTATGTGGAAAAGTTAGCGGGTCCTGGAATCCAGGAGTTTCGAGCAGTAGCTATACCGTGAAAGTCTCGCGCACGTTTAGGTACTTACTTTAAGACAGCAATTAGCTACATATACCGTTTTCATTACTTGAGCCATATTATACCTTATACCTGACTAGAAATAGCCAAATACATTTTTTTTTCGGTCGAGAAATTATCGTTATAGCTAGCTAGTGTATAGTAGCGCTGAGGGTTCGCACCTTTGGTGCTTCATTACTTCCTACGTAATGCCAGCGTCTGTAGTATAAATGAGCCATTTTAACCAAAATTACCACTATATAGCTCCTGACAAAAACTATTCAGCCACTAAACAACTGCTTACTTGATATTGTTGGGCGAATTGGCGTATGTGTTTACGACTTTGTTGATCGACTCTGTGCACGATCTAGCTTAAAGTCAATGTCATTTGATTCAGTCGCATTACACAAGACACATCTTAGTTCATAATTCCATCACGATCATTTTATGTAAAATGTAGCTACATCTAATGAGCTTACTAGCGAAATGATAATATACGATAAAACCTCTGCGACTTGCCTGAAGACATAGCTCGCAACAGTTTACTCTTCTATAGTCAACATACAGCAGAACTGTCCTCGGGATTATGCCGGTAAACTCACCCTGAATGTTAAGGCTTTTATATGCCTTTCTACCAAAACTATACATCACATAACTTCTAACTTTCCTGCAGATGTGTGGTGTCCAGTTGAGGTTCGAAGCGGCGATAATGGAAGCAACTTTGTCGGCAGCGAAGCGAGCCGAGCTGACTTATTAATGAGTCCGCGATTGAGTTAGGTCTAGGAATTGTTTTTGTTCTTGCGTGGGCGTACGTGTGCACATTTTCTCCTACGCGCTTGCGCGGGCCGGGGAACTTACTTAGCAACATTTTGTTTTGTTTACCCGCCGTACGAAGTAGCGATGCCCAGTGAAACAAATCCTGCGAAAGAGAGACAAAGCGTTAGAAACGCTCGGTCAAGAGCTTTGAGAACTTTAGAAACTCCAGAAGAAAAATTAGTACGGAGAGATATAAGAAATGAAAAAGACAGGGCAAGGAGGAGGAGAGCTAAAACGAAACAGAAACAGGTAGCAAAGTAAAGAATCTTTCTTTTTGAAAGGCCATTAAATGTTCCTAATTGATTTATTAGACTATTCCTGAGGATTACGGTACCAATCAACTTGATACAGCTGTAGACTCAACTACTCTTGAAGGGAACATGCATCTCTCGCTTCGCTATTCTGTGCTATTAGAGCGTCACTAGTTATCTCACGCCGTATTTCACAGCCGCGGGAAGGGTATAATTGCGGGGTGATTAGTTGCTACGCGTGAGAACAGGTTTGTGGATGTCCATTTTAGCGACAATCATTACGTGACTTCACAGGCTGACAACAGTTTGTAGTACAACTTCATGGATATATCTACATTATCAGGTAATTTAGATTAGATTTACTGACAAACACTAACACAGTAAACTATTCTGACTGTAGTTAGCCTAAAAACATTTTTTGTAACTGTTCACAATGCCATGTATTGAAACTGCCATTAAATATTTATGATGTTAATTTTTTTATACAGGAGTAGTAGTTATGTTTATTATAAGATACACCAATTCCGTTGAATCCGAGGTTCCTGGCAATGCTCCCAGTAGAGTGCAATTGGCCTATGTGGGAAATAAAGTAAAAATGCCCTGTTCTTACCCCAGTGGCTTTACTGAATGGACAAAGAATGACGAGTTCTTTACTTACAAAAAGTATGGCTTAAAGGGAATGAAGATAGACTCTGTTACAGAGGATGATAATGGCACATATAAATGTATTGCTATGAGAGTAATTGGCCTGAAGCTTTTGCATGTGGTGCATTTATTTGTTGGAGGTTGGTAAAATTCCTATTCCATTAATATCCTACTTCAAAGCCAATACTTTTTGCACTAATGCCACCTTTAGTCTCGTGGGCCAGACCCTCATGCCCCTCCCTCCGCTCGGGAAAAAAGAGGGTCTGGGGACACTCGTCGTACTTCCTGGTTCTGGCGGAATGCAATCAATTAAGAATCCACGTGACCTGAGTCGTAAAGAATTTAATTGCCGACTAATGTTGCGGTTAAATTTTTAAAATTTAATCCCAACTGCCCCTGTGGTAGCTTTAGCTTGATCTGCAGGAATATCTACATCCGCTTTTAAAGACCTTGTTTGAACTGGTTGTGAGGGCGTGAACTTACTACTTACGGAGTGGATTATTGATCAGCTGTTAAATGAGCTTGAAGAGCATGATTTGCATACGACTATGAACTCCAACAGTACAACCACTACACTTTTAGGTTCTGAATTATTTCTAAGTTTGTCAAAAAAAAAGTGGGAGAGCATAAAAGCAAAAACTTTTCCCACTTCCCCTGGGAGGAAAACGAAAGCATCTTTTCCCTGCAGGAAGGAAATAATTGCCCTCCGCTGTTCTGCACATGCAGCTTTGTGCCCTCCACAACACTTCTCAAAACTTCTTCCAACGTTTCCATATCGCAGCAACCACACGGCTGACTAACCCACGCGCGGTGGAAAGCTACCGCTAAATCATTTCAATTAGCAATAAATTAAATAGTTTGAAGTTGGTCATGTGATTGGTACAATCTGATTGGCTCTACATACATTCCTGTAGAGAACCTGAAAACCCTACGTCTGTCCCCAGACCATTTCCCAGCGAAGCGGTATGGTAAAGGGTCTGGCATGCGAGATTATGCCTACTTCTGTGAAACACATTAATTGCCTTTATTATAAGAGTTTGAGTTTGTTGTTACAGTGCTTTAGTTATGACAGTAAGGTATATTATTAGAATACAGTTTATAAATCCTCCCCAAACCTCCATGCCTGAGTTTATAAAGTAGACTTGTACTAGACACTTTATAGCAGCTTAATTATTACATACGTACATTTTTTGTGCAGAAAGAGACGATGGTAGAATTCTGCCACAGGAAAATGTTACCTCCGTTTCGATCACACACGATACAAAACTGTTCTGTTCATCAAACAAAAAAACTATGTGGTTCTTCAGTAGAGATTTAAACAGTGGACAGGATCCAGTCATTTTAGCAGATCAATCTACATTTTCACTAACAGCTGATTATGAACATAGTGGGTATTATTTCTGCTATGGAAGAGTTGGTGATAAAGGATCGTTTATTGCTAAGAGATTGCTTAAAGTGTATGGTAAGTAACGGTATAATGTGTTGTTGTTTGTTTTGTTTTTGTTTCTTTTGGTAAACTAGATTAAGGGAGGAAAGGTAGTATTAGTGACCAATTCATAACAGTATTAGCCAGGGTTGTTTGGAGGAAGTCCAACCCTCCCCCTCCCATTTTCAAGTAAATGAATTTGCCACACCCCACATTCAACTTGTGTAATATTGTCTACTGGACGATTGTGTCCAAACCCACAATGAAATTTTCTGCTTTAGGTTTTTTCTAAAATATTTCAAGGGAAACTAACACCCATTCTAAATACATTGTTATTATAAAGACTGAAAGTTGTTTTTAAGGGGGGAAAAAAATAAGCAGCTCCAAGGATATCTGATGCTGCAATTTTCAACGCAAGAGTTTTATTTCTAAGTGTTGTCTCCTTATTGCGATAAAGCTAAAAACACATGCACTTCAGAGTGATATGGAAGGAAGTTCTTAGTTAAAATTTAATTGAATCAGGCTGAACAAATAAATTAGATAAAATCGACATAGGATTACTCAACGAAAATCCAAATGAAAGCAGACTTAACAACAAAAATGAATAAATTTAGTATAACTTGGAAATGGTGAACTACGATTAACAGGATACTGAAAGACATCAATGAACATAGCAGAATGACGCAGAAAAATAAAATTTTATATCTGTAACAGGTAATAAAAGAAAAAATACAGTCTCTGAAACTAATAAGAGAGATTGTATCTGCTCACCACAGAAGACTTGAAGTAGGATACTCATCAACTTGCCAACACATAAGTTTCTTTGCAAAATTAAAATTACTGCATATTTTGTTTATTATCATATAAAATTTCTAACCACATTTAATTCAACTATATTTAATTCAACCACATTTAATTTAACCACACCCACTTCCATATGCACAATTCTCTTGCAATGTATTGACTTGAGACTTCAATAAACATTTAACCAGGAAGGTAGCTGCTCAGTTAAACGAGAAGGTCACGTATAAAAGGGCGTAGCCGGGGACATATTTCTCGATAAGTAGAAAATGGGGGCTGACAGTTTTTGTCACCGACTTCCAAGAGACCATTTTAGTACCCATTACAGCAACTATTAATGCACAAAAGCTGGGATACAATGTCTCATGTAAGTCTTGAGCGTCCTAACAGAAGACAAAACAGTATACAAACAAGCAAGAAAAACAAGAACAACGAATGGCGGGCTCTAAATAGAGAAAGAAGACAAGTACTTTTTGCCATTGACGCAGCTAAATTCAACTGCAAAAGATATACAGCGTGCTATCCGAGTTCTGCAAGATATTATCCTGAGGGTTCATCTTCAATCAAGAAATACTTTGGTATGTACACATGGTACTGATAGATGTACTTGAGCATACTTGCAAAAATGATTACATATAGCTATTTTTTAGTTAGGGCACTTGTTGTAAACGTGGTGTGGATCAACTTGAAAGGATTGTAAGCTATAATGGAGGGTTCTCTTTGCGTGGCTACTTTTTTAATTTGAATAGAAGTAGCTAGAGGTCAAAGGGCATGCCAGGGATTCTTCCTTTTATACCCGGACCTCCGGAAGGAGTTCAGAATGTGGAATAGCATTGAATTATGAACTAGAACTAGACCTCCATGTTTAAGCGCTGATAATGGCCGTGTAAAAGTGTCTATCAAGTTATTTTTTAACCACATCCTGCTACTTAGCCATAATTCTAGGGTAAGAAGTGGGTTTACAATAAATGCACGCTAAATAAACTACTGGGCCCACAAACACCAGTATATGGGACCATTAAATTTGGTACACATTTAGAGCCCACCACACCTGGTACTCCTGTAGAAAGATTTTTGTTCTTAAGTATTTTAACTATGACAAAATAGTGAATAGAATATAAGGTAAGAGTATAGTTGTAATGTTTGCTCTATATAACTGTAAACAATTCATTTTTCTATCATCCTACAAAATATTGGTGAACATTTCATGTGATTTAGTTCCTCCAAGTCAGATCTTGAACAAGCTGTAGAACCTTCTGTGACTGTCAATAGTATCTGTTTTCACTCTTGACCTGTCAGGTATTCCATTAATTGCAAGCCCCTGGGACAAATATTTATATGTAGTGAGAGCTTCAGTAGAGAATCATCACATGGGGCAAGTGACCTTTATTTTAGAGCTTTTCCTGTCTCAATACGATTTTTTGGGGCAACACAAAATTCCTGATTTTAACCTTTTTTAAAAATATTATTACTTGCTAGTTTCAATCCTATTTTGTAGACTTACCTTTAAACTGTAATTCTTGAGAGGCATAGTGACGTGGTTTAGATCATTCTGTACCTGAAAAAGACTAGCAAACTTGGAACTTGGTTGAAATGTTGTACTAGATTAAAGTTCATTGACGTGTGTAGTCCAACATGTAACAGCTAGCAAATAGAATTGCGTTTAAAATAACTGTTTCAATACAAGGTCATCAAAGCTGAGAACCAGAATTATCTGCATCACTATAGTATTCCGTGCTCACTTGAAGGTTCTGATAGTTCAAGTATACCACTATTTTCCAACTGCAACTAATTATAACTGCTATTCATTGAATGCTATAGGCCTATTACAAATTAGTGATTTTGGTAAGTAAAAAAATCCAAGACTAGGTCAGCTTCTTCGATTTTTTAGAGACACTTAACGATTAGGTAGAAGCTTAAAATTTGAAATACATGTGCCCAGAGCATTACTAAAGCTAGGAAAAATGTTTACAGACCAAGTAGCTTCAAGAGTATTTCACAACTTTTGTGTTTATGCCTAGGTTAGTCACAAATTTTTACCCCTGTCTCTATGAAAAACTATATAAAAAGCTACCTTGGTCACAGAAGCTTTTTAGGTGGCTTAGCTTTTTCTAGAAGCATTGTAGAAGCTGAAAAAAATGTCTTTGAGCCCGTGAGAGCCTGGTAGTGTATCAGACTAACTGTTTGTTTACGGTCAAACACTCTGCGGTTGAACGAACTGTCTTCTCTGATTTTTAGAAATTCGCCATTGTTATATGTGACAGTACTTGGGAAAAGGGACCAATTATGTACGTAAAATAAAAAAATGTACAGTAGCTAGAGCGCAAACACCGACAATTTTTTTTCTTTTTCTTTTTATTGGCCCACTGGTATCTCCTACCCTTTCTACACTGACACCAAATTTGAATGACTGAAACCGTTGTTAAAGGTACCTTTTACTCTCTATTTTGACCTTCCGTGCGTGCACGGAAATCCAACCCGCGACTAATTGAATAAGAAGTTTTAATTGTGCTCAAGTTGGTTAGATTGCCGCTCATATATTTAGTGAACCAAGCAGCGCCTGCCTATAAACTTGGTATCAAAATACTCCACCTGAAGTGCTCTACACAGTGGTATGAATAACTCATTTTTCAATTTTTAACGCAATTGGTCTCTTTTCCCAAGCAAGTACTGTCACATATTTAGGCCTGTTCTTTCATAATACGTCATTGGAAGCATGTGACTTTACAGGAAAAAAGTGTGAGCGCTGTGGGACCTGCGGTAAACATTACTGAAATTTTTTTCAGAACTTGTGATCTAAAAAGGATTATCTAGTTCATGCTAATTTTATACCAAGTACCCTGTCAACCAAATTGGAAAATTTGATTGAAGTATTTATAGTAGGTATTGTGAGAAGATTTTATTATTGCTGAATGCAATGCTGTAGATTCTTCAATACTTTATAGCAAAGCTGTCAGATTGGGAGAAAGTGGATTATTAGCTTGCAAAATTCCTGGCCAAGTCCTGTGGACCTTCAATGGCAATGTAATCAGTACTGCCAAGCCTTACTTAGAAATTTTCAACGTAGATCATAGTAGCATTGGATGGTATGAGTGTTCCGGAAAAAATAGTGAAGGATATCATCTTTTTGCACATCAATATCTCCATGTGTTTGGTAATTTTTATAATTGTATACATCATATCTACATTTTCCATGGACACACTATATTATACACATTATCAGGGCCATAGCAAGCTAATTTAAATGGTCTGACACTCGTTTATATATATTATATGTATGAGTAATAGCACGGGTAACCGTGCTATTGATCCCTAATAGCACAGGTTACTAGTGCTGTCACTCTCTAATAGTAGGCCAGCTTTTTTTTTTTAATCATTTGCACTGTATCTACCTGTATCATTCACTCACCGTCTCGATTAGCTTCCGCTGTAACTCCTTCTCTCCACCTCCTCCTAATTTGTTGGAAAAATTTCTGTATAATATGGACCTTCTACAGTAAAGAATGACATTGTGTCCAACAAGAAACTACTTGAACTATATGTTCTGAAGGCTAGAGCTGCATGCATGCACACTTACCCGTACTATTTCACTTAGCTACCATTGGTATTTCACTTAGTTTATGTGCTATTTCACTTAGGTACGTGTTATTTCACTTTCTCTGTGCGATTTCAATTGAACAGTAATTCTTCCCATGCATTTTTGAATGGACAATTTACACACCATACTATTATTACATATATATTGTATACACTGTATATAAATAATTTAATATAGCGAATTATTGGCTATAGTTTTCAAGATCAAATTATCATACTTTTCCTTGTGAACACGAAAAGCATCATTAAAGCATTAAGTAATTCCTGGGTCATTGTTGAACATAGATATGATTTTTACTTTTCTTCATGCACTAAATCAAGACTCAGAATACAATTCTATCGATCGATATATATTTTTATATTAAACTACATTAGTTATGTACTGCAGATACAGAATACTCACAGATTACTCCATTAATTATGCGCACGTATGAGTCCGGAAATGCCGTGATCAATTGCTTCAGTTTCTACAAGATGACATGGGAAAAAAATGGAGGCCAACTACCAGATAATTGTGAGGTTCATGAACTTCCAAGCGTTAACGGACTCACTAATTATGCCCTCAAGTTATATAATGTACAAAGACATCATGAGGGAGTTTATGAGTGCAGTAGTGCGAAACTAGATGGATTGATTAAGGGAGATTTTTCTATGATATTGGTGTATCCAGGGTTTGAGGAAATATTAACTGGTTAGGAAGTTAAATGTGATAGTAATTAATACTGTTGATGTCGAGAATTGTTTAAAACAAAACAAAAATTAGTCAATCAACTCATTTTACATACATACATACATACACTAGTGATGTGCTTGAGCACAAATGGCGAGCGAGCCTAAAGACTATACTATTTTTATATGAATGATTTTGACTTCTAACACTGAAGCTACTGAAAATAAGGTCCAGTTTTTTCATTTCACATACACGGTAAAGGGATTTCAGTGCCATAGCAACAACTCTCTGCAACTGCTTGAATTGAAGGGGAAAAAAACAACAACAAAACAATACACGTTATTTAAAAGTTTTCTTTGTGATATTCTTTAGCTAAGTAGTGGTTGTAACACACAATGCTTTGACACAACTGGACATGCACCTACACAGATTTACCTTCGCAGTAGTCTAGTGGACAATGTATTTTCAAGTAAATACTGTTGCGCACGGCTCATAACCATAACAAAGAGCGCATTGACTTACCACCACCACTAACTCGAATAGAAATGGAAGTCCCTTAAGTTTTCAAGTTTGAACTGCACCCGCAAAAGAATTCAAAACGGTAAACAATTCAATTTCTAAGGTGATATGGGTACTGATCGATAAACCAGAGGATTCTGTTTAGTGCAATTTGGGACGGGGTCGACCACATAACTAACACAAAAATGCGAGGGTCAAAGTACAAAATGACATACGTACGTCCAAACATATATACAAATAAATAAATAAACTAGTGGTGTGCTTGAGCACAAATGGCGAGCGAGCCTGATAGTTAGGTAACATAAAATGTTACTATTTTTAGCTTACTTCATGCAAACACTATAATAGCAGTTATGACATTTGATTTCAGCAAACAAATACAAAATCACTCTCTTACCTTATTAATGGTAACTTTTGTAGAATCAAACATCAACCATTCTGATAATCTCAATTACCAGTAACTCTTGAACAAGCTCTCAGCTACGATAAAAAATAAACCAGTGTTATTATTTGTAATTTTAGCCAACAAATATGGAATTACTACTTACATCATTCTTGAGTATTGATAACTTCTGTAGTATCAAATTGAAGTTACTTTGACCATCTGAATTACCTTGAATTCTTGACAAGCTCTCACCTACAAAAACATAAGACAATCAATTTTAGCACACAAATACAAAATTACTTTCTTACCTCATTTTCTTGAGCAGTGGTAACTTTTGTTGTACCAAATTTGAGCCAATCTGACTATTTGAATTTACCAGTCACTGTTGACTAGCTCTTAGCTACACAAAAAAGAAAGGCCAGAGTTAATTTTGCATACTTAGCTAACAAATATGGAATTGCGTACTAATCTCAGCTTCCCTCGAGAAGTAGTAGCTTCCATAGCATTAATACTACGGCATTCTGACTACCAACGGCTCTTGACAACCAACAACCGGCACTCCGTATCCCCCCATAAAACGGCGAAGTTTTGAAATTAAGTCTGGAAAAGGGTCTTCAACGCCATAGTAACCTGTCGAATCAACTTTTTGTGTCTTGAAAACAAGCATTTTAGCAGGAGTTTTCTCATACTTTGGAGCTTAAGTATAAAGTAAGGTTTGCTTAATGCTGTAGTTTTAGAATAAACTGGAGTCAAGCCTAAATAGCCGTGTTTTTAGGGGGAAAAAGTTCCCCGCGCGCGCGTTTAAAGAGCATACGTACCATCCATACATACATACATATTATATAACATATACCCGATTTTGCATTATCCACCCCTAATACTGTCTCGCTCGCTACGCTCGCTCGCCAATAATATACATACATACATACATACATACTTACTTACGTGTTATTGAAACATTTAATTTTGTCTCTATTTTACAGCTATCTTATAATAACTAGTGGTGCGCTCGAATAGCGCAAATGCATGGCGAGCGAGTAAATATATGAGTATAGGTAAAGATGATTTGTGAAGGAAATCGCTAAGTAATAGCAATGATTAGGCATGAAGAGTTAACAATAACAGAATTACCTGAATAAACTTCGAAAGCACGCAGCTTGACAAAGACATCACAATTGTTCAAGAAGAGAGTAGCTATAAACTTTTTGGTTGAAACAAAGTTGCGTAAGGCAGTGCAGCAGGATTCTCGGCAGGTCCAGCGGAGCGTGCCGAGGTTATCGGCGGTAAAAGGGGGGAGTGGTCATACAAGGGGGGGAACCGCGCATGCGGGTAGTTAGAATATAAGGGGGACTTCGTGTGAGGGGCATCATTAGGAAACAGAGTGAGACGAACATGGAAGGCGCTGTACAACCTGGGAGAGAATCTGTTGGCGAGCACAGCGCCAGGGACGAAACTTCAGTGGCTCCTAAGAGAAGGAGAGTGGAGCGTGAGGAGGTTGTAGTGAACACGGGCGGCGCAGATGATACACTCGATCAGGAGAAGCAGCTGCAGTTGCAACAGCAAGCGATCATGACCCTGTCAGCGAGATTGGCAGAAATTGAAAAGAGGACTGGCAGTGCTGCATCAGAGGAAGCACCTGCTAATGGTACGGTGAAATTTAAGGTTAGGGGTGGAGATAAGTGGGTCAGATCCCCGATAAAGGGGGCGTGGAGATAAAGGGGGGTGAGGGAAAACAGTGTCACAGTTAGTCAGGGACGTGGTAGCATACTGGAAGGCTGGTACAAACGTTCCTGACACTCACCTCCGCACATAGTCCGTGACAAACTGAGCTCAGGGGGCTTTGTAAGGGCGTCCAGTGGGCGAGCAGTGAATGTAAAAAAAAAAAAAAAAAAAAGGGGCAGGCAGCTATGAGTGGACTGGGGATGAGAATTGGGCAGCTGTAAGTTGGGCAGCTGTGGTGACCGTGGTAGTAAGAACTGTACAGGGTGACTAATCGGACTAAATCGGGGGATGGAAAGGGAGGGGAGAAGGGGAATAGCACAAGTCTGTGCAAAGATATAGGAAAAGAGGATGGGTGAAAGTAGCACAAGAAAGATTGTGTAGGGGCAATTGAAGGCAGCATGAACACTAGGGGAGGGAGTAGGGGAAGGCACGGAAAACGTGCAAAGAGAGAGACAAAGGAGGATTGAGAAAGAGGCATGAATAGAGCATGTAGGCTCGATCAGAGGGTGGGTAGATAGGATATGGGGGGAGGGAGTGGGGGAAGGCACGAAAGGCGTGCAAGGAGTGGATTGAGAAGGAGGCATGTGAATAGCATGTAGCTCAATCCGAGGAGAAAGGCACGAAAAGGCGTGCTAGCTGAGAGACACAAAAAGAATCGAGAAAAGAGGCATGGAAAAGGTCATGCGGGCTCGATTGGGTGTCGAAGAGAAAGGGGGCCGTGGAGGACACGGAAAGAAAAAAAAAAAAAAAAAAAAAGAGTGAGAAAGACACTGGAGGGATCGAGGGGCAGCATGTAAAGTACATGTCTGTACATACCTGTCGATCTGTGTCTGTAGATGAGATCGCCAAGTTGGCGGAAAAGGCCAAAGAAGGCGGGGCCAAGACTATGGAGGAGTGTGAGAGTGAGCAGCCAGGCCCACTTCTCCAAAAGTTCCTCGACAGTGTGAAGGGTTCAGTGGCAGGGAAGAAGGAAGGGAAAAAAGCACCAAAAGTGGTGCATGTAGTGAGTAACCTACCTCCACTGCCAGGCAAGATAGTGGAGTTGATCCAGGAAGGGTCCTTCGTGGATTTTGCCTGGTTCCCTGTCTTGGAAGAGGGACCAAGTGACGGAGAATGGAAGCCATGGAAAAATGACAACATGGAAGGAGGGCAGGCTAACCCGAACCATAAGAAGAAGGGTGGAAGGAGGTGCCCGACCTATCATGGTGGAGCACATGTTTTTCCCTCTTCCAGGTGGCCTGGGCAAGAGAGAAGCCAGAGATGTGGGAGCCGTTAACGGCCTACCGGGAGATAATTTTCAAATTGGCTAGACGCCATCATTGGGCTCATGTGGTCAAATATGATAGAAGGTTCCGGCAGGAGGCGGCAGGAAAGACGGCAAAATGGGATGAAGAGCGAGTGACCTTGTTGTTTGACATTATATATAACTCACCAAACATAAAAAGTGAAGGAAAGCTGGCGAGTGGCGGAGGAGGGCCATCCCAGAGAAAAGGAGACCAGAAGAGAAAGGCAGCCTGTTTCAGGTTTAATCGAGCCAATGGATCGTGCATGTTTGGCGCACAGTGCAGATTTGCACACATATGTTCCAGCTGTGGAGCTGATCATCCAGTGTCGCAGTGCAGGACGGGAGAAAGGAGTTCGTTGAGTCAAACTTAATCTGATCGAAATGGCACGGATCATCTGTCATGGTCACTTGGTCACATTGCAAACGAATCAAAAAAAAAAAAAAAAGATTATATATATACACTCGAACCTCTCTTATCCGTTCGTCTAAGTTACGGACACCTCTGTCTACCGGACACCAACTAAAATTATTGACTGCGTACGGATCGTCAGTGTAGTCGGAAAGCTACCAAATTAAACGAATAAAATCGGGAAAATATTTCGCGCGTGGCACTTCGAGTGTATTCGATCGTAGCGCTAGCGTTGTGTGCGGAGATGGAGCGGTGAAATCAACTTGCAGTTAGTGCGTCTACCGCTAGTTCTTCTCAGAACTCGTTGACCGGCGTCGCTGCTAGTTCTTCTCAAAACTCTTTGAAAGGCAGTGGGGCTGCTAGTTCTTCTATGAACTCAACGACCAGCGGTGGTGGAGGCAAGGTCGCGGTAACTAAACGCAAGCGTAGCGTTTTAACTCTAGAAAGAAAGCTGGAGATAATATCAGAAGTTAAGAAGGGAAGTCAGTGAGGCAGTGTCTAGACAGTTTGGTGTTCCAAAATCTACATTGAATGATATTTGGACATGAACATGAAGAAATTGTAGAAGATGTGTTGCAAAAGAGACTGAGTCCGAAAATGAAGATGAAGCTTCTTCAATGCAGTTACTCCATCGCAAGCTTGTGCTGCTTTCGATACTGCTTTGGAGTGGTTGGAATCCAAAGGCAACACACACCCTGCACATCTTATGCTGGTAAAAAGTTGGAGAGATGATGCAGCTCAGCGTCGCTTGAAATCTATGAAGCAAACTAAAATCACTTCATATTTTAAATAAATTGATTCATGTATTTACAGGTGTTTTTGTTAATTTTAAGTAATATACTAATTCAATTATCAAATAATTAATTGTATACATGGTTCATCACCGAATAAATTAAGTATTTCTGAGTTACGGACATTTCTTAGTTACGGACACCCCTTGGTCCCAGACTGTCCGGATAAGAGAGGTTTGAGTGTATATATACACAGGTTTACATGGGTGTCATCGGTTAGGAAATAAGGGAGGGGTAGGGGTTAGCATAGGAGACCCGGGACATCTAGTTCTTAGGGCGGTTGGCCAGATGGGTAGGCATTAGCAGGCAGGGGAGAATGAGAGCTGAGGTAGCGGGAGGCGGAAAGTTAATTAGGCGGGGCTGGAATAGGGCGTAAATACTCGGGCCTTAGGGAACTCACACACTAGAACATAGGGGCAAAGGGGGAAGGAGGGTGGACGCACGAGGGCAGACACACAGGTATTGGGGGTGAAACATGAGGCAAAAGCTGAAAAGAAAATATGTGGTGTGCTTTTGTAGAGTACCGTTTCACAAAACAGTTGGTGGAACTGGAAAGAGTGTCCGAAGGACCAAGGAGTAGAGTGGTCCCTGGAGCGGACAAAGTGGTCACGCCTCTGAAGTGGCATGAGTGGGAAATGGAACTGAGAGGCCACCCGGACAAGGAGTGGGTAGAGTTCCTAATTAGAGGAATTCGTGAAGGCTTTCGCCTGGGTCACGACCAAAGTAGTGTGGTACTGAGACAGCGAAAGGGGGCAATGTACGAGGCCTCCCAGCATAGGGAGGTGATCAGCAACTACCTTGAGGCGGAGGAACGAGCTAACAGGGTGTGGAGAGTGAGCAAAAGCTCAAAAGAGGACATCCAGTGTTCACCGTTCGGAGTCATCCCTAAGAAAGGGAAGCCGGGAAAGTGGCGGCTAATAGTGAATCTGTCGTCACCCGATGGGGGTAGTGTAAATGATGGAATAGCCAGAGAACTGGCAAGTGTGGCATACACGTCGGTGGACGATGTGGTGGAAAGGGTGCTGGCATTGGGTGAAGGAGCTGAAATAGCGAAAGCCGATGTGAAAACGGCTTACAGGAACGTGCCAGTGCACCCTAGAGACAGATGGTTGCTAGGGATGGAATGGGAAGGGGAGACACTCATAGACGGAGCACTTCCCTTTGGACTAAGATCGGCACCGCTGATATTCACGGCGCTAGGGGACGCGATTCAGTGGATCGCGACTGAGAAAGGGACCACATGGTTACGTCACTACGTGGACGACTTTGTGGCGGTAGGAAAGAAGGGCACAGGAGAATGTGCAAAGGCTATGAAGGTGTTCAAGGAGACGTGCCAGCAATTGGGCGTGCCATTGGATGAAAGCAAAGAGGAGGGACCTAGTGAGGTAATAACCTTTTTAGGAATAGAGATTGATACGGCAAAGATGGAGGTGAGGCTGCCGCAAAACAAGCTGGATGAATTGCGCAGCATCCTAAAGAAATGGAAGGGCATGAAGAGTTGCAGGAGGAGAGACCTGGAGTCTATTGTAGGGTCCCTCAACCACGCATGCAAGGCCGTGAGAGCCGGTAGGGCTTTTAAAAGGCGATTGCAGAATCTGATGACATCAGTGGATAGAGACGACAGGAGAGTGAGACTAAATGTGGAAGCCAGGGCAGACCTGGATTGGAGGTACCAGTTTGGGATAAACTGGAATGGTACGTCTCTCATGAAATCTATTGCTGCACGGGAAGTGCCCCAAGAAGTGATGTTGTCAGATGCATCTGGGACGTGGGGATGCGGAGCAACATGGAATGAGAAGTGGTTCCAACTGAGATGGAGCGAGTTAGAGACCGTCAGAGAATGGAATATCATGCCCAAGGAAATGCTGCCCATAGTAGTGGCGGCAGTGGTGTGGGGAAGATATTGGAAAGACAGGACAGTCAAAGCCAGGTGTGATAACATGGCTGTAGTAGCGACCATCAGGTCAGGGTCATGCAAAGAGAAAAAAGCCATGCACCTGATGAGATGTTTGGCCTTCGTAGAGGCAACGGTACCGGTGAACGTGGTGGCAGAACACATCAGAGGGGTCGATAATGTTGTGGCGGATGCTTTGTCGAGGGACAACCTTCAGCTGGCTCGCTCCACCATGCAGGTATCGGCAGCAGAGACCGAGAAAGTGCCACACAGCCTGATGGAACTGTTAACAGAGACCAGCCTCTCCTGGTCAGAGCAGGAGTGGACGAGACTGCGAGGTTTCTGTTTGACCAAGGACTAGCCGAGACCACAAGGAAGAGGTACGACGCGGTGTGGAAAAGGTACTCCGAGTGGTGCACAGGATTGATGGAGGCGCCCTTGCCAGTGACAGAAGCAAAGGCCACAGGCTATGTGGTGACTCTCGCTTGCGAGGGATTGCAAGCTGGGTCCATCAAGCACCACTTGGCTGGGTTGAGGCAAGGGCAAGTGAAGGCAGGTCTGCCGGCCCCGATGTGGAAAGACATGGCGAAGTTAGAGCAGATCAGAAAAGGAATCGCCAGAAATTCTGCAATTAACGGCAAAGAAGCATTGCAGAGAGACCCGGTGAAATGGCATCACATGCAAGCCATGCAAGTGGCCTGGGAGAAGGCAGGTGACAAAGGGGTCATGTTGTGGGCAGCCGCCTGCTTATGCTTCTTCGGATGTTTGAGGGCCGGAGAAGCACTAGCCCCGGAGAAAGGGGAGTTTGACCCGAAGGCCCACCTGGGATGGGGCGATGTAGAGTTGGAGGACATTAAGTCTCCAAGCAAGATTAGAGTGAGGATCAAGGAGTCGAAAACAGATAGACTGAGAAAGGGAGCCTTCGTAACGCTGGGGAGAGGTGAGGGACGGATTTGTCCAGTCAAGGCATTACTGAACTTTATGGTGATCAGGAAGGCAGGCCCTGGTCCATTTTTCGTGGATGCAAGGAACAGGGGCTTGACTAGAAAAGCGTTCGTGGAGGAAGTTAAGAAAGCGCTGGTGTCGGAAGGAATGTCCGATAAAGGCATTTCTGGACACAGCTTTAGAATTGGAGCGGCCACGACAGCGGCCTTGAACGGGGCATCAGACGAGGAAGTCAAGGCTCTTGGTAGATGGAGGAGTAGGGAGTACAAAGGGTACATTAGAGCAGAGAGCGAGATGCAGGCGGCCTCTGCTAAGAAACTGACTGGCACTCAGAAGAGGCCCAAAGAAAAAAGGAACAGCCACCAGTCATAATGAGGGGGGCATCATGACATCACAGGGAGGCTTAGTCATCTCTATTTTATGGTTACGTGCATTGAAATGATATTTATGTATATAGTAGTACATACATAACATACAGTAAGTGGGGGGGTGGACACAAGCTACCTAAGTAATGGAGTGGGGATGTGTGGTGTCGGAGCAGTCGGGGCTCTCCGAGTGGCCAAGGTTGGGGCGTTAGTGGGACAAAAGCAGCTGCATGGCTAAGCAAGTGCAGCTGCGAGGCGGCGATCTGATCTACGGCACTTGCGCCTCGATCGCCTTGACCCAACGTGGCCATGATCGGAGGCGTGCCCGTGGGAATAAACGCACGGGCGCAAGTTCGACTGCAAGCCTCCGGCACACACATCGTATGGTATGAGGATAGTATAATGTATATGGATGTTATAGAGCTTGATCCCGAACCCCTCAGCAGGTAACGGCAGGTCCAGCGGAGCGTGCCGAGGTTACCGGCGGTAAAAGGGGGGAGTGGTCATACAAGGGGGGGAACCGCGCATGCGGGTAGTTAGAATATAAGGGGGACCTCGTGTGAGGGGCATCATTAGGAAACAGAGTGAGACGAACATGGAAGGCGCTGTACAACCTGGGAGAGAATCCGTTGGCGAGCACAGCGCCAGGGACGAAACTCCCACCCACCCCAGCCCAGAAACGAAGTGAAGGGAGCGACTGGGGAGGTAAAGTTGATTTCTCCGGTAGTCCAGCTGGTGGACTCCGTGACGGGCTGCAGTCGGAAGGTGTTACGCTTGGGACAAAAGCAGCTGCATGGCTAAGCAAGTGCAGCTGCGAGGCGGCGATCTGATCTACGGCACTTGCGCCTCGATCGCCTTGACCCAACGTGGCCATGATCGGAGGCGTGCCCGTGGGAATAAACGCACGGGCGCAAGTTCGACTGCAAGCCTCCGGCACACACATCGTATGGTATGAGGATAGTATAATGTATATGGATGTTATAGAGCTTGATCCCGAACCCCTCAGCAGGTAACCGTGCTGCTCGTTGAAAAGTACTGGACGCTTTACCTAACTTACGTAATTAGAAGCGCGGGCGAAATTTTTGACGTACGCATACATACCTATTATATATCTGAAATCTCAATTGAACATGACTGAGAGTCAGCTTCGCTCGCTCGCTGAATTATTTAAACAGAGTGAGCTTTATTTAGGCCTAAATAATAGTAAACCTTTTCCACTGTTTTACTAAAAGTATTATAGGGCAATTTGCAGCTGTCTACACAGTCTATAACTGAATGCTAATATTTGTAAGCTAAACTATTTTTCTCATTTCATACCGAACCAATTACTTTTAGCTACATTATCTTTCTCATGCCTACCCCACTTAACTGCTGTAGACCTATTTGCAGTCCTTGCTTGTTTTAGTGCATGATGTATTTTATCTTATCTGTTACTATACTTTTTTAAAATTTTTTCATCACTTGTTTGAATTTAAACTGAGTCTTATTATGGATTTTGAGCTTACTGATAACAGTTAATGGGCATTTTTATTGGCATGGTTAAATTTAAAGAGATATTTTCATCGTTTCACCATTGCTTTAATAATAGGTTTTGCAGAAATATATAATTTGAACACGTCCTTACTTGATTGAGCAATTTTTATAAAAGCTTAAGATGTAACAAGCATCATTCTTCCAGGGACAGTTTGAGTTTAAACTAGTGATATTGAAACTACCATTTAAACTTTAAAGTATTCTCTAATCTGGAACTCATTTTTATTGCTAGGTAACTTGCATATTAGGCATGCATTACCGGGGTGAATACCTTTGCGAATCGAGCAATTAGTAATGGATCAAATATCTTGCACTCTGCAAATGTAAAAAGCACAACAACAATATTCTTTCTTGATACTGATTATACTGACAATTCTAGCAATAGTAGATGAATTTTTATATAGTCATAATGATTGTATAAACATTATTATAGCTATAGTGCAGTTAAATGAAATATATATTGTTTGGACATAAAACCATTTATTGTTATGCTGTTGTTGTTGTTGTTGTTGTTGTTGTTTTAGATGCAGCCATTAAAACACCTGGAAATGTTGATCCAATAACTCAAGTAGTCTACATCAGTCAAGAAATAAGAATTTACTGTTACAGTTCTACCACGCCAAAATGGGAAAAAGATGGCAGGCGTATAGACAATCCAAATGTCAACATTGGTTCCAGTATGGGTAAATATAAATACTATTTGAAAGTTTCTCGAACAACTGAACTTGACTCTGGGACTTACACGTGTCATGGCAAGCGAGACGAACCCTCTGTTTCTTTTTCAGCTTCTGCTCAAGTTTTTGTTGGAGGTAATATTATAACTTAAGTAATGTAGTACTGATGCCACCTAGGTCATGATAAAGTTTCATCTGTATAAGTAATGTAGTACTGATGCCACCTAGTGATAAAGTTTCATCTGTAATAAGAATTTTCACAACAATTCATACATTGAAAAACTGTATTACCTATTTGGAAAATTAGCTTCCATACATTTTCATTCATCCCAAGCTATCTAAAATTACAATCATATCAAACTTTTTTGAATAAAATACAAAGTAATAATTGCCCTTTTTGCCATAATTTGCTTGCTTTAGTTAAAAAAATAATGTCACAAATTATTTGAAACTCGATCAAATCGAAGCATATTTGCAACTCAAAGGACATTTCATTGAACATTAGGAAAATGGCAACTGAATTGGTATTTAGTCCCTATTAATTCTAAACATGCATACTTGTGAGGGTTATAGTACTAACTTTTTGTCTCTCAGTCAGTCAGTTAGTTAGTCAGTTAGTCAGTCAGTCAGTCAATATTTGTAACATAATTTACTTCCTTGCTCGAGCTATGCCTCAATCTATTGACTTACAACTGAGGTAAATGCATGATCGTTGCTACTTTTTCATTTGTATCAGCAATATAGAATTATATTATAGGGAATGTTTATTTACATACTTGGCATATTTTAAATACAGTAGTTTGGAAATAGTAGTATCCTATATAATTGATATTATTTTTCTCACTTCCAACAATAAATTTCCATTTGGTATTTTAATACATTGCTCTCTTATTTCTTGGTAAGATGAATATAGTTTTCTAACTTTTGTACAATTATAACATTTTAATCATAAAATAATGTCAAATAATTACTTTCTTTCTTCCCTCTGGCTGTTTACAGTCATACATGACATTAATTTTGCAATCATAATTTCTACCTTGTCCAATTTCTTTTTATTTCCTCCTCAACTTGATTATTTTTTTTATACTGCTCACTTTAATATAACTTTAATTACTATGGATAATAGTTATTGCTACATGGCTACACATATAATTCCATTGGTTTAATATTAAATGTAATAGAATTTGATGAAGACGCTGTAAAACCTACCACCAAGACGATAACGTGGGAAGTAGGGTCTGATGAAACTCTTACTAATGGCTTTCAATACAGCAGTTTGTGGTTTTATAGGCCTTTCAAAGATGCCGTCAGTAAAAGAGATGTCTTGTATCTGACGAGTACAATTGATTTCACCATTACGGGTGTTGAATTGAGACACAGTGGCTATTACATCTGCTATGGATCATATGCTGCTGATGGGAGTCACCATTTCATAGCTACCAGAGAAATTTTAACGATAATTAGAGGTATGCAAATTATTAACTGGTTTGTTTGTTAATAATAGTATTAAAATTTCAATTAAATAAGATGAATTTTAAGATTTGACTAAATCGCCACTAAATAATTACTGCATATTATGTATTTATATTTATATATATAAACACAGAAAGTGATGTTTTAAAATCATAATTCGTCATGCCTGTTGAATAGTAATGTGTACTAAAAGTAATTACAAAAACACACAAATATGTTTGACTTACTTAACCAATCAACATTATAGATAATTCCAGGATGAAATTCTTGCCACCATACTTAGGCAAACCTCGTAATATATACTGTAATTCACATAGTGCTCCAAAATGGTATTTCAACAAAAGCCCAGATCTTCCAGAAGGAATAAAAATTCTTAAGAAAGATAATGGGCTCTCTTTGACTATAAAAAGTGTCCAACTAACTCACAGTGGACTTATCACCTGTGTAGGAACATTAACAAATAATACTAAATTTATAGCTGAACAAAACTTCACTCATATAAGTAAGTAAATACGTTTATTGATGTTGTTTATAAACTTTTTATGGTTAATATGTTTTTTACGAGCATAATTGTGGTAGCCAATATAGGAAGCTTGTATAATGAGTAGTTTAATCTAAGCTAGACATCTTCACCCAGTAATTTTCAGTACTAGGGTTTGTAACCTTATACCAAGCTTGTAAAGTTGGCTCCAATTGTTGTTCAAAGCAGCTCTCTCATGCCTTCCCACCCAAAGCAGATTTTTTTGCAGCTGCTTTGACCTGGTTGGGTAGTTCTTGTAGGAAAAAGGTAGTCAAGGGAACCCTTGTATGCTACTGGTGCATATGAGGGTAATAAATAGCTGTGTGATAACACCATCACAGGTCAGGTATGTAAAAATAACATTTATGATTATATCCCTACCTAAAAATAACATTGTGATGATAGCTATCCCATGAAATATATATGTATTTAAATAGTGAATTATTAGGTATTATAATGATAATAATTCCTTTATTTTAGTGAATAATTCACTTGAGATCAATCCAAGACACGTTCTAAAACCAATTGGAGAGATTGTTGTATTGAAGTGCTCTATAGATTGTGACACTACATACTGGAGATTTTTACCAGACAAAGGCTATGAATATGCTAAATTTGAGACTAATATTTCCATTAAGCAATCAAAATCTACCAGTCAATTAGTTATAGAAAGATTAAGGCTAAAAAATGAAGGACAATATTACTGCTTTTGTGTTAAAAACAACCTTTTGTATGGAGGATATTCAGTAGTTGAAGTAGAAGGCAAGCTTTTGTCCTTTTAATTTTGGCATTGGCACATTTCAAATATTTTACATGATCATTTTTTTATTATATACATTAACCCCAACGCACATGTGCGAGAGTGTCATAGTAGTCGTCCTATCTGTCTGTTTGTCACACTCTGATATTGGTGATCTGACAATTAACCGTTGATTTAGGTATGATCTGTCCAACTCAGAATGACTTAAGATCTTTTATTGTGCTAATTTAAGGGTGCTTTTCTGAGAGAAAAAACATAGCAGTCAACTCTGTGTAAGTACTAGCTTTTGTAGGCAAGGCCTCCTGTTGACACGCCAGAATCAAGTGAGCAAATAATATCTTGCCGACTGCTGAGTTTGCTTTATGCTGGGAAGTTAATGGAGTGCTGGAAGTGTGGAGTAGTTTCGAGTTGAAAATATAAATACCAGTGAGTGTCTCTGGCCTGCTCTGATGGCGATAGCATTTACATGTACTGTTTTCATTGCTGGAGCTATATTGATGCCTGATTAGAATAGTTAATAAGTTATTCTGTTGATCTGAGATGATTTTGGAACAGCTAGCTAGTGTATAGTATTGCTATGAGGGTTTGCTCCTTTCATTTGGTGCTTCAATAAAATAGTTACAGTCAGTTTCTGTATCACATAGTCAGTTAATATTAATTAATATTCTGTTCACTTTTCAGAAGTCGTCATTCTTAATTATTTAATTATCTTATGATTTTTAATGTAATGTATTATCTTATTAGTTCCCGTTGCTATATTGTTACTAGGTGTACTAACTTGGTAAGTGTGCACTTTTTTTTGCCTTTAGGTATATGAACTGTGCATATTAACCACCCTTAGGGTATTGCTATTTTTGAGTTTTAGTTTAATAGAATAGGCTGGATAAAGGGGAGCCAGTTACGCCTGGATATGCATATCCACCTATATGGGACCAGCCCGCCTAGTTGAGATAACTCTCCCCTGACAACCCTCCAGCTGAGGCTCATACCAGGAATTTACCTTAGCTAGCTGCTTAACTGCTTACCTGCAGAGCAGCCCAGGATAGGGTTAGACGAGATAACGGGCTGGCAGCTACAAATGCTAAAGTAGGTGTGCTTCAATTGAATTTTAATTGAATTTTAATTTTGGGCCGAAAAACACAGAATAATTGGCTTGACACCCCATTTCTGTGAAAATGCTGATAAACAAAGTTGCTAGTGGAAACTGGGCATGGGTAAACGGGATCTAAAATAGTTAGAGCATGCCCTTAGGTACTGGTGAATTTAGTGCACAAAGCCCTCGGCCTACAGCCCTTGGGCTTCAGTGCACTAAATCCACCAGTACCTAAGCGCTTATGCTCTAACTATTACATAGCTGCAATTATGTCATAGTAAATCAATTTTATGTCATTGTTTATGATTAAGTGCAGTATTAATACTTCTACAAGCGTAAATACTTTATAACATGTCATATTAGTGCAGTGTGACAAGTGTTGTGGCAAAACTCTTTCAAAGTTTTCAGAAAATTTAATGCTTTTGATGAAATTTTGTTGTTTACTTTAGATTTCAATGATTATAATCAATATGTTTATTGTCTTTGTGTTAAATAGATAAACAACAAATGATTAAGACTGCTTAGAATACTATATTATATCATCATCCTTAAATAATTGTATATAATCCAATTTTGTACTATATCATTTAAAATAATAATGAAAAAGCTTGAAATATAATTACATAGCAGCTATATATTTTTATGATTCATAGATCTTCATCAGTTGTAATACACAATTAAATTGAAAATATAAAATAAAATTATGCAACTGTGATGCCAATGTTTGCTCACTAAATACCATGATCATCCGTATTCCTTTCCAAAGTAAACTTGTTGCTATTAACTCATGTGAGATTAATTGTTAAGTATTGATCTCTCCAAACATCAGAAATATGGTTATGGCTACAACTAATGGAAACCCATTTGTATTGTGACTGATTTTATGCAGCAGTGTTTCAGTTGAACAAAGAAATTTTTTTATCTGTGTGGAAATTTTCACTTTTTCAATATCGCAGGTTTTTTTACTTAAAGCATTAAAAGAAATGACATGAACAGATTGGTTTGAGTTCTGATATACTATTAGCTGAAAAAATGTTTGTGAAGCAGAGAAAGCTTATACAATAGTAGCTATGAATTGATAAGAAACATTATTGGATGAAAATAATAATCAAGATAAGGCCTTGTTAAATTTCTCTTTTTTTGTGCCTATTATTCTATTCTTGTTCCATTCTTAGAATATTCACCCATTATTATTTTTAGATGACCTGTTTATAACCCCTAGTTTTCATTTCTTAAAGACACAAAATCTTCTTAATTAGCTAGTCCGAGCTCTTGGAATTGACATTAGCTATTAATACTTTGGAAAAAAAACTACTTGCACAGTCAAACCATACATTCTAAAGCTTAACAATAATTGAAATAAAACAGCTGGGCTGAATAGTCTTCAATGTATGGTACTTGATGTGAAGAAAAACGGTGTGTCAATCTAATGCTGCAGAAGACTATGGACTAGTATCATAAGGTAAGATTTATCTCATGCAATTCCATCTTTGAACAAATTAATGTCAGACAAATCCTCAGAGGCAATCACTTAATGTACCTGTGATTTCACAAGATCTACAATTTCTGCAATTAATGCACGTAATCTTATAGATCAGCAGCACAGGTTTGATCTCGTGTACCTTCAATGGTGGAGATAGAGCTGCTTTATAATTTAGTAGAGTAGGCTCGAGGTCTTTATCAACACATCATTGTTCTCATCAAACTTTGCTTGAAAGTTACCATGAGCTGGTTCAACACTGGATTTGGATCACTTCCAGAGATTTGTGCAGCAATTGTGTAAATTTTGTCAAATTGTTTTGGTTATTATATTATTCTCATTATTATTCTCAATTCTTTTGGTTACCTATTATTCTAAAAATTATTCCAGAATTATTAATCAAGGCCTAATCAAGTTTCATGGATAAAACTTGCTTCAAAATGATTTGGGGTATTTGTATGCTGAGAGTGAGATTAGAAAGTACATGTAGGGAGAACCAGGTAATAGTCACACATGAAAATTTTATTTAATGCCAATCATCTTGAATACTAATAGTATAAATTGTACCGGCAGACTGCCAATGAGAAAGTTTAAAGCACACACTTCAGTTGATAATTACGATGGATTGTGTTAAATATTTCTGTGCTATATAAATACTTCAATTAGAATCAAAAGATGATATTCTCCCTTAATTGTTGCATGAACTTTACCCAACTTCATAAGTTAAAAATCTCTTCTTTTGTTGTCTCTAGAAAGAATGTAATTCAAATGTGATGTGACAGTTCATTTAATTGTAGCCCGCCTTTTATACAATATGTATTCCAAAAAAATATTTTACCAAAATTTCAAAGTTAAACTCTCTAAAGCTAATCCTATAAAATGTAGAGCATTTTTGTGTACAATAATAATTTTAACAAATAGCTATTAGATTTAGATTTCTGAAGAGAAATATAGCATAAACAAGTTCTCACGATTCTATATCTTACTTAATGTATCTCCTATTTGTTTTTTTGTTGTTGCTGTTTTGTTTTGTATTCAGATAATTTGAGGAGTAAACTTATTATCTTCACCAACAATTGGTAGTCTATTTTCACCAGTTACTTCCTCACTTCACCATATAGCAGATATAGATACATTTCACTTCACCTCTCAGTCAAATCAGCTTTAAGCAATTCTATTAGCTACACAAACAACTGTTGCAATGCTCTCATGTGACAATTAGCTAATGGCCTTTGCTATGCTATAGTAAGTGGTTACTATTAACAGACCAACAAGGGCAAAAACAGTTCTTAATGTTATTGCTGGATCATGAGTCTTGGGCAGCCAGACATTTTTTTTAATTCTGTTGCAATAATTTGCCCAAAGATGTAAATAATTATAACAGCAAAAATATTAAAGGTTCAAGGTGAAATATTTTGATTGGTATTGGCTTTGAAAAAAGCCGATTGAAAAAAAGTAAAAAATATATATATAAGTTGGTCTCTTTATTGCTTCTTCTTGGGCAAAAGTGAGGCCTGAATATTGGGCAACACTCCTCCCTGAGAGATAGTCACCCTGGAGAGAAGCCTGTTCAGCTCTTCATCATTCCTGACGGCCAGTTGGAGATGTCTGGGGTTGATCCTCTGCTTCTTGTTGTCACGTGCAGCGTTTCCAGCGAGTTCCAAGATCTCAGCGGCCAGGTATTCCATGACGGCGGCCAAGTACACTGGAGCGCCAGCTCCGATGCGGTCGGCGTAGTTGCCGTTCTTCATGAGGCGGTGAACGCGCCCCACGGGGAACTGGAGACCAGCACGGGAGGATCGGCTCTTTCCCTTGGCACGGGACTTGCCTCCTTTTCCACGACCAGACATGTTGCAGAGTAGTTTGTTGTTGTGAGAGTACTTGAGAAGACACAGTTTAATCTGTTGAAGAATAAAGTTGGTGTCAAAGCACCCTTTATAAACCTAGAGGACAGGATCAAAAAAACGCGGGTTTTTTAGAAGATCCAGAGTGTTTTTTTAATGGTGAATTTACTCGGTTGTGCGCGGGTATATGAGCTATGAATACAATTAAGACAATGAATAGTGTTACATCGAGTTCCTCCTTGTACAACTGGTGATGAATTTTCTTTATGTGGAAAGGGATCAAATGCATTGACCGCGCTTTTCCAACTGATCTACCTCGAGCGGGGCGGAAAAACACTGGGTAAGCATCCCATTGGTGGGATTTTTTACCCGCCCAGGCCAGTGATCCGTCTGGAGATCAACATAAAAGGGCACAGCTCGACTCCTAACATTATTTACAAGTTGAGACGTGTGTAATTTCAGTTAGCTAACGAGAAACTATGCCTGGCAAAGTCAAGAGCGGAAAAGGAGCCACACCGGTGGCCAAGAAAGTCAAGAAGGTTGAGAAGAAGAAGAGGAGAAGAAGCCGCCGTGAATCTTACTCCATCTACATCTACAAAGTCCTTAAGCAAGTCCACCCAGACACTGGCATCTCTTCCAAGGCCATGGGCATCATGAATTCTTTCGTGAACGACATCTTCGAGAGAATCGCCGGTGAGGCCTCAAAGCTCGCTCAATATAACAAGAAACACACAATTTCAAGTCGCGAAGTCCAGACTGCCGTCAGACTGCACTTGCCTGGAGAGCTCTCTAAGCACGCTGTGTCTGAGGGAACAAAAGCTGTTACCAAGTACACCAGCAGCAAATAAATAACTTATTGTGCTTCCACAAAACACTTTTATTATTCAACCGGCTTTTTTTAAAGCCACTACTATTCAAAAGATTCCCCTTCAAAAATATTTATTAACCTGAAGTTGAAATATTACAGTTTAGAGCAATAACTCTACTGATAGCTATAAAATCCAAATATTTATAAACTTACTATGAATAATGTAGTTGCGAGCTGTATTTTGAAGGGGCGTGTCTAATGAATGCGCCTGCAAGGTAAAGTTTGGAGCAATTGGCAGTGGAATGTATGTTGATGGCGACCTCTGTAAGCCACATTAATGTGTAACTAGTACTCTGCTCTAGATTTCAGTAAATAGTTAACTCAAGGTGATCCTCGTTATGTGCTAAGCAGTGTAGTATTAGAAATTGGTAACCATCTTAATGAATCACTAAGGGCTGCATCTTAATGTATCATTAAGGGCTGCTTGCTTTGGAATAGCAACAGCTATTAGTATTATACCAATAATGTTTAGCATTGTATGTAAAATAGACATCTTGACAAGTTAAATGTGCAATGTATAGACGCTAGACTTAATACAGTAGTTGGTTGGCAATTATGGCAGAGAATACTGGTAGGCTTATAGATTCATATTGTGAAAGTGCATAACTAGAGACCAAAGCTATGATGGCTAGCTAAGACAGAAAGAAGTATATTAGCCGTCTAGTCTAAGAAGTTAACAATTGAAAAACCCTAAGCAAATTGTGAGTGAAGAAACCTAGCTTGTAGTCTATAATATTATGTTAACTGATTCCAACATTTAATCCACCAGAATCTGCCTTATTTGATCCACCAGCAGCTGCCTTTGCCTCTGGTTTCCAGGCTGGACTATATAATACAATACTCGGGAATAACCACGCACACCTCCATTGACTTCAGCTTCATTAAACTTCAGCTTAACTAATTTTCCCTGCCAATCAAACTCTGAAGAGAAACTTGCCTGACATGTTGGAAGAGGAGAATCACAGGCTTCGGCTGAAAGTCGAAGCCCAAGATATTGACCTCAAGAAGGTTTGTGCTTTAAGAGCTTCAATTAACATTAGTGTTACATTTTTGGTATTCATTACAATAAACAGACCAGAAAGTATTTATACTATAACATCTCGTTAACTAAATTATTATTCGTTATGCTATTTAATGTTAAACTTGCTCTTAAACTCTCTGTGTAACCATAGCATTATAAAAATATTTAAGAGTCAGCAAATTAAATACATTTTTCAATTAATTCCACATACAATAGTAGAGTTAATATAATATATATATATATTTATATTTACTTGTACATTTTTTGCAAGACAATCATCCACCCAAAAAACTTTCTTGATTTTTTTATTTTTTAAGTATTATGGATTAGATATAATAGCTAGTCAAAATGCAAAGCATTATAAGAATTTATTGGCTGTATTTTAATTCTCACGTCATAGTTTATTGGTGCCTTCCAGTCAATTAAACCTTTCCACATTCTTAATGGTGACCACCATCTGTAAAAGAATTCTATGAAATATTTGACTCGTGAATCAAACATTTTTATGATGACACAATACTTAAATCAACATTAACACTTGTTAAACTATATCTGAATAGTATAATACATTACGCTTTACAATTCTTCTATATATTATATTAAACAACATAATTATAATCACGATGATATAGAAGGATCGTGAGTTGAATTATTGCCAAGATCAAATCCGACTGCTGAATACTCAACTGACTGAAAAGAAAGAGAAAGTTCAAGAGAAAGAGGAGAGGCTGTTACAGCTTCAGATGGACTTGTCTGAGGCCAAGGAAAACCTACTCGAATATCAGCACCCAAAGCATGTGAGTGTCATGTGATTTAGCTATAAGCTTTCATAACTATTAATGGTTCGCTGTAATGGTAAGGGAATAGATTAGTAATGCATTACAAAATGTTACTTATGCCACCAGATACGTATGAATCATTTGTTGTTTTGTTGTTGTTTCCTTCTTTTTGCTTCTTTTTGAAATCTAGCCAGTACATAAAATATAGGCATAAACCCTTTAACCACAAGCAAGTTTCTGAAGTAAACCAAGAAAAGAAAAAAAAAACAACAAAAAACCACAATGACAAAGTTGTAATATGTTTGTGTTTCTTACATTGTAATCATACGTCAACCTTCAAATAGAGTAATCAGTCTCTTTCTGCAAGGTTTCTTAAGTCTAATTTTGCCTTAATTAGAATAAACTGTATTGTACGCTATAGCTCTAAGATAGTGTGCAAGTATCATTTTAGGCTGTCGCATTCATACATCCCGTTACATAAATAACTGTGGACACTATTTTTACATTAGTTGTGCTAAAATATTGTACTATAATAATAAAGATGATTTTATTAATTAATAAGTACATAAATTACACTAAGAGTACGACGGAAGCATGCATGAGTATGAACCCTTTCACCGGTAGATTTAAAAAAAGAAAATATGTAAATAGATTTTTTAAAATCATAACAAATTAAACATTGAAAAAAGTACCTAGCAACCATATATATTCATGTAGCACACTAGTTAGGGACTTTGAAAAACCACATGTATGTTTCCTAGCAACAAACCACAAAAATTTAATTAATGTTTCATAATATTTACTGAATTATTTTAATATAAAAATGATATGTTGATTATACAATTAGATTTACATCTAGATGATTGAATTAATGAAAAATCTAAAGTTTTAAAAAAATGTTGCTTATAATGATAAACCTGTAAGAGTATATTTTAAAAAACAGTTACATTCAGGTGCAACACGTAAATGGACCTTGCAAAAGGAGTTGAATACAAGATTACTATGCTCTATTAGCTAAATATCTAGAACTAACTATCCTTGCATTGCTAAGCACAGCTATCTAAGTACATGCCCAGTGTTTATGACTCACCTTCAGCATCTGAAGATTCAGACCCATTGCAAGTGCTAGCATCTTCTATGCTTCCACTTCCCTAAAAGTAACTGTTGGAGATCCAATGAAAGCAAAAACATCTGTACTGCTCTCTTGCAAGACTCTTTCATTGCTCTCCGCTTCAGATAATCCAAACTCGTCGTCAAGCAACAAACTAACAACACCATCTGCACTCAGCCACTAAGCCATGCTACCGCTGAGTAGGCTAATAAAATTCGACGGAATAGTACGTCACGGTTTCCTTAGTTACGTATACCTGTGCATTAATAAAAATTATATGCAATAAGACTAAGCTTAAGCTCTATTTTGGTGTTTAAAACAAGTCAATGGCGTGAGCGGTTCATTTTTTATACTTCTTTTTGTGTCGATGGTACCTCGACCGCCATATGGCAGTTATACCGGTGAAAGGGTTAATGGAGCATATGTACAGCCAACTAAACATCCCTAAATTCTGATCCATCTTTTGAATTACTGTTTGTTTTTATGTGTACAACTTCCAGGGCCCTTCACTTCCTAATGTTTCTGAAAATTACAAAATAAGGGGACTGCAACAGGAGATTAGAGATTATCAAACCATAGTGAAGCAATCGGACTTAAAAATAGCAAATTTGAACAGAATAATTGAAGAATTGGATACAAAGGCAAGAAATTCACAGAGATATGCAGAAGAGATGCACGGGAGAGTTAATGAGCTCAATAGAAGATTGGAAGACAGTAATCTAAGAAGAAGAGATGGGGAAAGATTACTTAGTGAGACAAGACAGAGATTATGGGATTGCGAACAAAAATTGATAACCAGTGACGACTCACAGTGGGTGGTGACGAGAGAGCAGATACAAACACAAGGACCAATATTAGGAAGAGGTGCGTGGGGAACAGTGTCGGTAGCAGCCTACAGGGAAACACAAGTAGCTTGTAAACAAATACACAGCATCATTGGGTCCAGACACAATGTACAAATGTTCCGTAGAGAGATGACCATGGCCTCAATGCTTCGCCATCCCAATCTAGTCCAATTTATTGGAGCAACAATTGAAGGAGATTTGTTGATTTTGACCGAATTGATGCAGACCAGCCTGCGGAAGCAACTTCAGTTTGATGAATACTTCCCACCTCTTATTGTCAAATCAATCAGCACCGATGTAGCCAGAGCACTCAATTACCTGCACCAAAAAGAACCAAACCCTTGCGTTCATCGTGACATAAGCAGTGCCAATGTTCTTTTAGAAGAAGTTGCTCGACCAAAAGTGTGGAAGGCTAAAATTGCTGATTATGGTTCAGTAAATATATTACGCCATATCAAAACCACAAATCCAGGAAATCCTGTTTATGCAGCACCTGAGGCTAGCGACCCTCATCGCCATAGTCCTAAAATGGATATTTACAGTTTGGGTGCTCTGATGTTAGAAATGATCACAGGCGTGTTGCCATTACGAGAAGACAGAGCGGTCTTGTTGAGTCAAGTTCATCATAAGCAGCTACTTGGTCTTATCGAAAGATGTCTGAAAGAGAATATTGAAGACAGGCCAAATGCTATTGTCATTATACATGAACTAGGCAGTGTATCTTTCAGTTGAACTAACAGAAGTGCAAAGTAGCTTCTTTTTGTTTAGCTTTTTTAAACTCCTTACAGTAAAGGAGCGCAGTTTCATCATTATTATTATTATTGTTATTGTTATAAATATTGTTGTGGTTGTAGATGCTATAATTATAAAATATAGTTGGATGATACATGCATGCTGGTTATGAGGAGATTAGGTATGCATTATATTACTTATTTTTGACTACTAGCATGGTAGTAATCTTTGTTAATAAAAATGTAGGTAGGACATCATCACTTTGAATTTATAAATTAGAAATGAAGAAGACAAATAGCTAGCAAGTTAAACTTTTCAGTTCTTTAAATATTAAAAGATTTCAATTATTCGTTGTAGATTGATTTACAGTTAATATGCAATGTTGCCACAGATAGAGCAGTAGTAAAGGAATTATTTTCTGTTCTACTGAATTATGACAGGATCGGGCTGCAGGGACAGCCCCGCAATTTAGTCTCACGCACCAGACCCTTTACCTACTGTAAGGTCGTGAGGCGAAACGTCATCAAAGAATTCCCCCTCGAGTAGGTGTGGCCTGTATTTATTTGTAGCTAAAACGACAAACCGCTCAGCTGGAGAAAAATTACTTACTCGCTGTCTTGCTTTAGTGCGTTCTATCCTCTGTAGTTCGGAGTGCTACACCAGTGTAGTCCGCTGCTGTCACCAGCCAGTAAGTACGCCCCTAGCTAATTGAATTCTTAGTTAGTCCTCAGATTAGAGCCTTATCAAAGGTGCTAGCTAATACATAGATATACGAACCTGTCAGGTGGTAGCTGGGGTAACCATATTAAATCTTTGTGTCGTAATCAATATGCGTGAAGTAAGTTGTTATAACTTGTCAGGACTAGATGCACAGCAGTACATGGCTATTCAATAGTTGTACTTTACCATTTCTGCATTGGCTAAACTCCATTGATGAAGACCTTCAACTTTATACCATTTCTGCATTGGCTAAACTCCATTGATGAAGACCTTCATTACTGCTAGGTTGTTGTGCAGAGTTGTCAGACCATTAAGTAAGTACAAGATGAGGTCAAAGACGGCAGTACCAACTAGTATGACGTCTTGAGAATGCTTCAATATATTTAAGTTTCATTGACCTCAATTGAAACCAGGATACATTTCACTAGAAAGAAATTTAGCTTTGCCTTTTTAAAGTACAAAATTTGATACACCAGGCTGTATAGTATGGGTTATACGATATAGGGTTATTTTTTTTCACTGGGTAGACTCGAAGATGTGTAGTTTGCTCACCTACTCACACACACACACACACACACACACACACGCACACATGCACACACACACACACACATACATGCAAACTCTCTTGTAACCACTAGTGGTTATGTGCACCTGGCAGAGCCAGGATGCCTGTGCACTAAGCAGGCACAGTGAACCGTCGAAGCTCCTGGGGCCGGGCTAGGAACTCGCAGGAGAACAGGCCTTTCCTCACAGCAAGTGGTGTGGGCACCCAAAGTCCCACCTGGACCATCTGTTTCATGAGGAAAGGCCTTAAATTTGCACCCCCAGTAAATGCCAGGTACCCAATCACAGCTGGGTGGACTGGTGGGGCTGGTAGGAGGCAGATGGAAGACCAGATGGGAAAAGTTACCTGAGTTGGGCTTGAACTCGGGACCTCAGGCCCTGAGCCAAGGACACAACCACTACACCACACACAAACAAACACACACACATACTCACATTTGCCTTGAAAATTGCCAGTGTTGATTTACTCTCGTGTGTCGGGCATAATAAAATGGTGCATGTGATGCAGCTTATATATAATGCAGTTATTGAATTGGTAACATATGGACATTTTGAATACTTTCCTTTGCCGTGCTACATATGTACGAGGACAGGAATCACTTGATGCTTGTGTAATTGACAAGACTAAGTATAAACAGTATGACAGGATGTGTATGCACTATGTATACCAACTATAAGCAGTAGCCAGCGAATTTAATTAACCAACCTTGTACTTTCAATCACATTGACATTAGTTGTTAGCACGAGTGTGCAAAAATCATAATATTTTATGATCAAATATCGTTAGTGAGATTACAGGATATAAAATAAAGATATATTTGAATTGTGAGGTTACGCAGGCGGGGAAATGTGAGTGTGTGTGTGAGGCATACGTTTACTGGTGATCTAGCTGGCGATTTCTCATTGCGGACTTAGTATTCAGTTTGTGATAGCTCAGATACCCTGTGAAGTACTTGAGAGATGCTTTAGAAATAATGATAATGTTTATAGCACACTTCTTTTGACCCCTTGGGTACCATAAGCCGTTGGGAACCTTGAGCCGTTGGATGAGGGCGCTAATTGAGCGTGGGAGGACTGAGGAGTGAGTGTACTCAACTCAATTCAATTAATTCTGTTGTACTACACCACTGTTGATGTGTTTGTTTGTAAATATTATCATTGTATATGTTATTGTGGATTTGTTCTTAAGAAAATACACTGTGCATCATTCTAACGGGTAGTGCTTCTACAGACACACACACACACACACACACACGCATGCACACACGCGTGCATTGGGCATTGTTATTTGTATTTTTTAGCAATATGTAGCAGGTTTGTGTGTGTGTGTGTTTGCACGTAATTGACAAACTGTTCGAGACTCCTAAGGAGGTTATACAATAATGCACACCAACTTAAACAAGAGACTCACTCCCGGTCTAACTTGTGGAACATACACTAGCTAGTGCATCGCCATACAGTGGTGCTTGATGTACAAGAACATACACTAGCCAGTGCATCGCCATACAGTGGTGCTTGATGTACAAGAACATACACTAGCCAGTGCATCGCCATACAGTGGTGCTTGATGTACAAGAACATACACTAGCCAGTGCATCGCCATACAGTGGTGCTTGATGTACAAGAACATACACTAGCCAGTGCATCGCCATACAGTGGTGCTTGATGTACAAGAACATACACTAGCCAGTGCATCGCCATACAGTGGTGCTTGATGTACAAGAACATACACTAGCCAGTGCATCGCCATACAGTGGTGCTTGATGTACAAGAACATACACTAGCCAGTGCATCGCCATACAGTGGTGCTTGATGTACAAGAACATACACTAGCCAGTGCATCGCCATACAGTGGTGCTTGATGTACAAGAACATACACTAGCCAGTGCATCGCCATACAGTGGTGCTTGATGTACAAGAACATACACTAGCCAGTGCATCGCCATACAGTGGTGCTTGATGTACAAGAACATACACTAGCCAGTGCATCGCCATACAGTGGTGCTTGATGTACAAGAACATACACTAGCCAGTGCATCGCCATACAGTGGTGCTTGATGTACAAGCTTTTGCAAATTTGCAATGAAGTTGCATAACATATTTTTGATTCATGCAGTAGTTATTCTCCTCTACCACTTGGTTCAGTTGCATTCATCCCTTCATTTCTCACTCTCTTTTCTTACACTTATATATATGCATATACCATTGTCATCGTCATTAGTGACCACTCTTTACCGACCCGGCTCAGCTTATTCACACACACACACATACACCACTGTTATCGTTACTGCTTATGGCACTTTATGTTTGACGACGCCTTACCAACCAAGTATTCTTAAATATGCACATCGTCGTGGGCGTCATGACTGAAAAACAAATGTATTATGTAGGTGTGTATAATAACGTACATATGTGTATATAATTGTACTACACAAAATAGTAAAAATAATAATTATTACGTGCTTAGCTATAATTTTATTCTCTCTAAGTACATTTCTGTGCAGCAGGCAGTGTTTGTTTTAACAGACTGTTTACTCATCAGTAAACACAACACAAACAAAAATAGCACCAATTTCAGATATACATAAACACCCATGCAGCTTCAGAGTGTGAACTGGGGAACAAGAGTGATAGGTAAAGGGTCATTGAGTTATAGCTAGCAGAGGCTGTAAAGTCCGATATGAGGTGCTTAAGCCGTCATCTATCCTGGCATGTCATAAATATGTAATACATTTTTAATTGTCCTGTACGTGTGATGCTTTTATATATGAATGTGTGTGCTGAAGTGAAAAAGACCACACACCCCCCTCCCCCCCCACCTCACCCCCACTTCCTCCTTACAGGCCATTACAACTCCGACTTAAGTAATGTTTACTTAGTCTATGTAAGTCATGAATTCTCTGAGTTAGTGAGAGTGTTCATAAGAGATGTGTGTACTACAGATACAATGTGTAACAGCTTCTCAATTACTTGTGTACAATTACATTATAAAAACATTAGCTTCATTTGATGAAAATACAACACTTCAACTACAGCACCAAGCCTCATGTTACTATTCTCTCTCTCTCTTTTTCCCCTTTCTTTTCCTTTGTTCTCCCTCTGTACTATAGCATTTATTTTATCTCCACAAACTTAGTCTGTCATGGATGGCAGAGCTGGAGGTGTAGGAGCTGTGAATCCTGCAGGGCTCGGTCCTCGAGTGCTCCCTGTCGAGTTTCCCCAGCGCAATAGGAATCTCTCGTCTTCTGAATACACTGACCACTCCTACCAGTTGTCTCCGCCCCCCATTGTTCCAAGGAGGAACCACATGCTACAGCAGCAGCAGCAACAACAACAACAGACCGCCAATTACCCGGGAAACCAGTCGTCACATGTCGAATCAGATGAATACCGAAACAGAGTGGGGAGAAGCATGGACACGCCTCCTCACTTGCACGACAGTGGGACCATGTCTAGTGCTGGCACGTACGGAGGTCACACAATGTTGGCACAATCTGTGCAGGACGACAAAACCATGAAACAAATCCAGGAGGAGAATCATTTCCTGAGACTGAGAGTTGAAGACCAGGCTGTCGATGTTAGCAAGGTGAGACGTTAATTATAACAACTAGCAAGTACCCCGCCACATAGTGGCACTTGACGAATTGCAGAGTAAGAATGCAGTAGCACAAGTTATCTTACTCAGTTATCATTCTCTACCATTGGTTAAGGTTACATGAGTTTCCCTCTCCTACTCTCTTTTTTCTGAACTATCTGAGCTATTCTTCTACCAACCTCTCTTAACTTCAGCTCTTTTTCTTGAGTCATGGAGCCCCCTTTTACTTTGTCTATCTCTCCTGCTTCTGAATTTCTGTCCTGAGAAACTTTTGTCTTTTATTTCGTACTTTAGCCTTTCTTTTGAAAGCTAACCCCCGCCTTTACTCGTCGATTCCACCCGCTTTTTAGTTATAATTAATCGCTCGCCTTTTTGCCTTCTCTTCCCTTCCATTTTAAACCTACACCCCTTACCTCACCTATTCCATCTGCTTTTTAGTTACGATTAATCACCTTTTACCTTCTCTTTCGTACTTTCGCGTTCCTTTTTTAAACTACGACGCCTTCCATTGTCAATTGCACCTGCTTTTTAGAAGTAACCAGCACGCTCTACTGATTGTGGCGATACTTTACCTACCACAAATGAACAATGCTTTACTGAACTATACAAAGCTCATGAATTATTCATGAATACACACACCGTCGTCGTCGTCGTTACTGACACACAAGTGTATTATTATATAGATAACAACAGGTTAAGTTACGTATATTGGCTGTTAAAATAGAGAAAGAACTATTAGTTACACATAATTATCGAGCCAATTGAGTGACGCTATAAGGGGCAAAACAACCCAAAATTGGGGATATTAGTTTGTAGACAAGTTGTGACATACTTGTGCCATTTTCGTACTTTGACCCTCACAAGTTTTTTTTTCTTTTTCACTTGGTGGTTAATCCCATACCATATTCCACTAAACAGAATATGTTCGTTAGCGATCCTTACCCGTATTGTTTAACTAATATAATATGAGCTGACAATGATTACTACGAAATGATAGTTTGTTCAAGTCTCACAAAGTTGTAGCAAGTGCTTACTATGTGACATTGAAAACCCTTTACCATATGCAATTTTTACAACTTGGCCTTTGATCTCAGCAACCAAGTACTTTTTTATCTGGAGCTTCTGATCATTTAGATAGTCAGAATGGCTGACTTATTAAAGAAACTACAGAAGAGAGAAAGAAGGTCTAGGATATACGTGTTCGTACTTTTAGGAATAAATGGACTGAATGATATATTCTTGAACTAGGTAAATAGGAGTGTGAACATTAAGGCTAACTAAATAAGTGTAGACTTTTTTGCTCGCCATTTGTGCTCAAGCATGTCACTAATATGTTGTAAGTAAACATGCTGGTATATTTGGTTATCTCTAATCAGTTATCAGTTTGCTTGATTTATATAAGCTTAATTGAATCAAGTCTAGATGGCATGGGTGGGCAGTGAAGGTTTAATTGAAGCAGCCCCTGCTCTAATAGATTCTTCTAACTGTGTGTTCCTTGTTATCTTGTAGAGAGACCGTGAATTGAATTATTGTCAAGATCAGATTCGGCTCCTTACCACGCAACTGACGGAGAAGAAAGAAGAGCTACTCAAGTCTGAGGATAGAGTAGTTAACATGCAGGCGGACTTGTCAGAGACTAGGGAACAGATACTAGAGCTACAGAGGGGACACCACAGTGTGAGTGTGTGTGTGTGTGCGTGTGTGTGTGTGCATGGGTGTGAGAGTATTTGTTTTTGTGTGTGCGTATGTAGATATTCTCTACTTTGCATTGTAGCATACATGTTAAATGTGTGTATAATGATTTTAATATTTTCCCCCCATACTCTGCATGTGTTGGTATCAGGACAAGTGCCAGTTACTGCTTTATGCTACCAAAACATACTCTTTCTTTTGACTACATATTTTATCTATTACTTTAATGCATTTCCTATGTGGCAACAGGTATTAGACTCTGTTCAGTACATAATAAATGTGAATATAAGTAATATAGATATATACAATATTATATATATTATCTATACAATGTATAATCAGTCCATGGACTTCAATACAGACGTACACTCTTAAGCCGATAATCTATCTACTGCACTTAGGCAGAGATGAAACAGAATGTGGCTTACGGCAATGTTTCCCCATATCACCTGTGTTTAGAGTTATCACGTTGGGATTTTATGTCTCCCCAGGTTATACAAGTGTTTACTGCACAAGAAACTCATTACTATGGTATTCACACTTGAGCAGTACATAATAAATTTATTATTCACTGGATACTGCAGAATATCACTCGTTTGATTGGCCGTATTAATGCTCATGACTGCGGCACTCGTGTGAATACTAAGCCAACAGACTCGAGATATTCTCCTGTATCAAATGAATAATCAAGCAGCCAGTTAAAGGCTTCATCCATTATACATACCTTCCAATTATTTACTAGAAAACGCATTGCACCGTCACACTTGCATATTTCTCAGCAAATATTAGTGGCTTTGACACTTTGTTAACGTCGTCCAGGTGCCGGGATGCCGACCTGTGACATCAGACAACGAGATGACCCTCAGTCGTGAAGTGACGTACCTGCAGGGAAGGCTGGAGGACATAACACGAGAAAAGGATTACATTACTGTGCAGCTGGAGAAAGAAAGAGGAGTGTGGAAGAGAAAGGTGAGACACTGGATTACTGCTGGGGGACATTAGTGTGGGATTTTTTTTTAGTAATGTGCATAGATATTAGTATTTATAGAAATAGGTCGTGGGTGTGGCTTTAAGGTATCCCATGAGGAGAGAGTTTGTGTCGGTATCAAGGTTAATGTATTGTTTTGATTTTTCAATGATTCAGTCATTCTCGGCTGAAATAATTATATTAATAGGAAATTTTTCTCTTTTTAACAGCCAATATTTCACCCAACGTTTCGACTTCTTGCCGAAGTCCTCTTCAGCGGTCAATTGAGGTCGAACTCTCTGTAGTGATATAATAGCACAAAGTAAACAGCAAGATTTCTGGAGGGCACGCTTACTGTTTTTAAATGTGATGGTTTTTCCATTTGGCTAATTTGTGAAGGATCCGCTCATATTCTATCGCCATTCTTTTTGTCCAAATACTGTAAGTTCTCTTAATGTATTCTTTCAATGACTCAGTCATTCTCGGCTGTGCCCTCCAGAATTCTTGCTGTTTACTTTATGGTATTATATCACCATGGAGAGTTCGACCTCAGTTGAGGACTTCGGCAAGAAGTCGAAACGTCGGTCAAGTTATAATTTAAAATATTGGCTGTTAAAAAGAGAAAAATTTCCTATTTTATTGTTTATTTTGTGCTATTTGTATTTATTTAGTGTGCATTGCTCACATCTAGCAATTATGCTTGATGAAAACCCATGTTTGAACTACTTTGGAGTTCAGTAAATAATTGGAAAGGTATTAATTTTTTGCTTTGCCATATTCTTATAAGTTAATATCGCAATCTTTTCCAGGGACAGGTTTATGGAGACGGACATTATAACTTCATCCATTGTTACGGTATTAACGGATATGCTTTTGATGTGATTGTATCTGCAGGTAATAGAACATGATGAAGAAATACAGTTGTGTCGAGAACAGATGGATGCACAGAGACGGCAGCCTGCTCATGCTCAGTACTACCGCAGACTAGACTATGAGGTAAAGGTTAGGCATAGACTATGAGGTAAAGGGTAGGCATAGACTATGAGGTAAAGGGTAGGCATAGACTATGAGGTAAAGGGTAGGCATAGACTATGAGGTAAACGGTGCATAGACTGAGGAAAGATTAGGCATAGACTATGAGGTAAAGGGTAGACATAGACTATGAGGTAAAGGGTAGACACATGATCCTGATCCCTTTGGTGTTTGTTGCTAATTCTGTTAAAAATAATACCATTTAGCAGCAAGCAAAGTAGACATGATATTTTGCTGTTAGCAATGTAGAAACCTTAGACGTGGGTTGTTAAATGCCCCCACTTAAAACTTAATTAAAAAATGGACGCTCAGTGAGTGGTAACATAAAATCTAGGGCGGAGCGCTAATTAGAAGTAAGACGAGACTCATGGAGCACTTTATAAAAAGTGTTAACAGCCTGAGAAGAAAACAGGGGCTTAACAAAAACTGGCACTTGACTAACAAGGTGTGCTTACCAACCTGTGTCTGCGGTATTTGCAAAATTGCCTGTTTGTAATACCAAGGTAGTAGTACTCTGTCACAGAAGACTCATGCACTGCCATTATGTCCTTGTGTGTGTGTGTGTGTGCGTGCATGTGTGTGTGTGTTAATGTATGTGTGGGTGTGGGTGTTCGTTTTTTGCTTGGTCTTAACAATACCATTATTACAATTTTTGTTGGTAACAACAACAATGTATTCCTTGCACTGAAGCAGTTACTAATGTTGGTTAGGTATGAATGTATGTGGCTCTCTTTGTTCTATTAGGATGGAGATATCAAGGCCAAAATGGAGATGCTCGAGGCACAGGTACATATATAGATGTTATTATCTGAAGTCCTTTACCTGCGAGGTTTTTTGTTGTAGTTATTTATCTCTGTATCGCAATATCTATGCATGAATGGTGTGTTTATTCTGATAGCTGGATATGGCATTGTACGAGTTCAAGTAGCACTGTTAATTATTTGTGTCTTCTTTCAAATAATGAATTAATAAGTGCTGGAAATTTTAAAATGTTAACTACATTTGATTGGATATACTCCTAACGAGATTACATCTAGTTTTCAAGTGCTGACAGCTCTGGTGATCTCTTGCATTTGCACGGATTCGTGCTGCTCCAGTTTATTGACTTTAGCTGTGTCATTGGGAGCTCGATTGCATGAGTTTGTTTGTGTGTGATGCATGTATGTAGGTGCTGATCTATAAAGAAGATTTTGAAACGGAGAGAGAAGATAGGACTCGAGCGCAAGACACGATTATCAAATTAAAGGAAGAAGTGGCATCTCTACAGCAGACCAATGAACTACTGGTAAGTTATCAGACGTGGTGAAGGGACGTGGATGTATGCTCATCTTGTCTATTTATAAAGCCACATTTCAACCTCCACATTTAATCAATAAGCATGATGATTAAAAAGTAATATACATTGTAGAACCTCTTTACAAGGGTTATCTGAAAAGCAACGTGACACTTAAAGAGCCAACATGAATGAAACAAACTGATCTTCCACAATCGAAAATAACCTCTGAAAGCAGCCAAACTCTCTGCAAGGGTCTTTAGACTTGTCCCCACATGAATGAAACAAACTGATCTTCCACAATCGAAAATAACCTCTGAAAGCAGCCAAACTCTCTACAAGGGTCTTTAGACTTGTCCCCACATGAATGAAATAAACTGATCTTCCACAATCGAAAATAACCTCTGAAAGCAGCCAAACTCTCTACAGGGGTATTTAGACTTGTCCCCATGGGTGGCCTTTGTACAGAGGTTTCGTTAATAAACTGAGATGACAATTCTTCAAATTATTCATTTGAATATTATGTGTTAATTACAGGTTAATGAAAGAGCACGCCCACAGCCTCGGAGGTAGTGGGTTTCTTCGTCTTCTCCTCTCACTTCATTTCATGTGTTTTAGTGGAACTTTGTTCTTTGTTTTTGTGTGATTTTTTTGTTGCTGTTGTTTTCATGTATGAGCACTTTGTTTTTCTCTTTCATGATCTAGATTGATCTGGGGTTTTTTATCATCAATTTATAACTTTTGTGAGATGCATAATTATTCTGTAACATATAAAAAAATTAAAACTTTCCCCTGATTTTGGAGTACCACCTAAATTCTTCCTTAAAATAACTAGAGATTATTTCAGTTAACTTGAAGGCTATGCCTTTTCTCTTAAGTACTGACTAGTCTGAGTACAGTGATAATCCATACAGCGCAAAACTTTATAAAGCGGTGAGAGACATACCCTGGGCGGCTGGAATTTTTAGCGAGAGCGTGAATCTGTTTGTGCGGAACAGGAAATCCTTCGAGTAATGGAGTCGTGTCCAAGTAGCAGACGGGACCAAGAGGATGCTAAAACTAGCGTGCACCTTAAGAGATGCTGCGTAGGTAAAAATATTGTAGTTCGAACCTGGACAATATACACAGTATTGGGTAGGCACTGCCACAGTATGCTAGCATTTTTTTCCCAGGGAATAATCGACTTGAAATTACATAGTGGAATAATTCTAGGATAATATTATAGACATTTAAAAGAATAATAAGGGATGTTGTTGTTTTTCTTTGACATAAACATTTAGAAGTGTGGTTAGCTATAAGGCACAAAATTGACAATTATTACCAACTGATTGACCTGTGAATTTGAAGGGAAGAGAAGGTGTATCCATGGCTGAGCATATTAAAATTCTTAAATCCACATTTCCCCCCAAATGTCTGGTAAGGTTTCTGTGGTCAAGTGAGACAGGGGATTTATTGTATGGTGTTAAGAAGAACATAAATGGGAGGATTCCAGATAATGAATTCAGTCAAGCCTGAAATCACTGCTCCAATGATTATGCTACTGGACAAATAGTCATAGAACAAAGAAAGTACCAGGACATTATATTGGAGTGGCACATCAGCAGGAGAAGAGGCGGACACAAGCTACTGGGGAAAGTGAGGCACAATGAGTTCACACTGCAGGAGGTGGTTGCAGACAAGACATGTAACAACTACTTTGTTAAGTAGCTATTTCGTAATGATACACTTATTCTGTTCATGTCAATCTGTCTTGGGAACATAGAACCTTTACTGGCAGAGTACTGATTTCTCTGGAGCCACTCAATAGAAGACTTATTATAGCAATATTACGGTTACCCATCCTCAAGACTATGTATTGGCAGGCTGACCAATACTGTAGAAGGGTTTCACAGTCTAGCGCACGTGTCTGCGGCTATGCTCAACTGCACATGTTGTGTATGGCTGCAAAAATTAATGAAAGACTGGTCCAGCCTGTGTTGTATTCAAGTAACTTAGTGTTAGCTGTGTGCGGAGAAGGATGAGGGCGGGTCTCTAGCACAAGTAATATGATTAGCCGCACATGAAGTGGATATTTTACTAGTATGTATATATAAGAAGGTGAAGAAGGACTGTCGTGAAAAGGGTGTTTATGGAGACCTGATCCATGAGTAATAGTGTGGGAGAGCATTATAGAGAGCCAAGGTGATGAACACTCAATGTCCTTCTAACAATGTTTGCTGTGGATCCAGATGATCTTGGAATGGAGTTTGGTATCCAGATGACCCTATAGAGTTGAGCTACAGTGTTCAGGAGTAGAGGAAGAGGAGATGGAGAGGTGGTGGTAAAACTTATGGATCTTATCCACTTTCTGTGACACAACTTAACTTTAGTGTCTATTCCAAGATATGTAAGTTTCCTTTATATTATATATATATATATATTATATTATGTTGAGGTAGTTTTCCGTTGACATCGCATAATTAATAATAAATTGCTCTCCTATATCAACGTTTTTTTATTATTTTACAGCAGTAGGACTGTCGAAACGTCGTTACTATCATTGTATTTTAAAAAAACATTGATATAAGAGAGCAATTTATATATATATATATATATATATAATTCATTGTTGCATACCATTTTTTCTAATTGGTTTATTTCAATATAAAGGATACTTATATGAAATCTGAACAGTTTGATGTGAGTGACTTAGCTTCATTTTAACTCCCTCAGCAAAGTTACTCAGAGAAACAAGTGAACAAGAAATGTTTGTTGTTGTGCTGGATCAGTAAAAGAAGAAAATTGTTGTTATTGCTGTCATTTGTTGTTGTATTTTGTTTTGTTTGTTTTTCTTTCACCATAGTGTAGAGTCTTTGCATAGGAAGCTGAGCACCTAGTGTTGTAGCATCATTGAAAGTAGCATTTTTTTTTGGTTACTAACTCTTAATAATATACTTTAGCTAGTCTTCTCCTGGAGCTAAGCAAAAATATAATTCTATTAGCTAATCTTGTAACTCAACTGCTTTGAACAAGAAACTTGAGTGACTTTCCCAGAAGATAGTAAGAATTCAAGCATTGGTTATAGTGTCATGCTCCTTCTATGCATGAACATAATTTGACTAACAAAGTTCCCAAGCTAAACACTTAAACATGAATGTTGTCTAAATTTCTTCCCCATGGAGTGATGCTGTCAACCAACCACAACATTCTGTCCTGAAAATTCCAGCAATGTCCTTCAGTACCTTTGGATCTGTTATAAAAAGGATAAAATCGCACTATTACACAATTTTAGTTGTGCATGCAATTCTTGAAGATATGAAGGCTCTGATCTGTCTTAGTTTTCTGATTGTGCAGAGCTACTCTATAACTTCAGATTCTAGGGGTAAGTTGTATTAGACCTAGCCCTTTCAAAAATAGTAAAAACTACTTTAAAACAGTTATTTCACTCCAGGGACAAAGAAGTGATAGAATAGACTACCATAGCAGCATTAAAGTTAGCAATTTGTTATGGGGCCTTATAAAGGTCTATTGTAAGGTATTTTAAGACTTTACTTTATGCATTCATTGTTTGTTTTCCAATAGATGTGTAATGTATTTATTCAGTAGTAGGTTGAGTATGTGCTAATCTATCTATTCATTAGATTTGTAGGTGGAATTCCAGCTGATCATATCAATATTTTTTCTCTGTTGTGTATAAGTCAAACTTGTTGTCCCTTATAGGCTTTTTTCCCTTTTATTGTAGCATTTCTGTGACCCCCTTCACCCATCACACTTTAAATATACATATAATACGTATATATACGTATATGGGACTAATTTTCGTACTTGTAGCAACATACCTTATCAAAAAACAGTTTCTGTATAACAACTGTGTGCCCACCTCATCATCTCAGTCCAGGTTGAGATATCACACTTGTAATATACTTTATGTTTCTTCTTAACTTTCAGGTTGTGACCAGCAGATAGATTTAGTCTTTATACTCGATCGATCCACGAGTGTACAAAAAAGCAATCACTTACTCGCCCTTGGATTTATAAAGGATGTCATCTCATCTTTTTCTATATCAAGGACTGCAGCTAGAGTCGGCCTAGTGGCTTATTCAACACATGCTACAGTCATATTTGATTTATTAGAGCACACCACGGATGCTTCTCTGAAAGCAGCTATTGATAAAGTCCCATATACGCGAGGACTGACTAACACTCCTGATGCCCTGGCTACAGCTAGGAACATGCTCAATCCAGCCAATAATCGAGGAGCACGTCTTGACCCAGTGCCAAAAATAGCCGTCCTGATGACCGGTAAGTTAAAGTACGCTGGCAAAAGTTTGTCAAAATAATCACAATTATTTATTTTTTGTTCAGATGGTGCCACAACCGTATATGCTGATAGACTGCCACACGAAATATCCAAGCTAAGGGGAACTGGAATCGAAGTGTTTGCTGTAGGCATAGGGAATGCTATCAAGAAGGATGAGCTGAAGGACATAGCCAGTGACCCGGACAGTGAGCACGTGATATCAGTGCACAACTTCCATTACTTGAAAAGCTCAGTCAGCAGATTAAGTCATAGGCTTTGCCCACGTAAGGAATTTGCTAAATGTAATATTAAGTAATTCTCTACCTGTAGAATGTGATACTTTATATCACCCTCCCTATATTATTTTTAATGTAAAGATAATACTGATTCAATTATTTCAGAAGTTTTGATATAGAAAACAAACATTAATGTTCAATTCAAGTCTCATTGTGAATTGTATAATATCCACTTTCAGAGAAGTTTGGTTAAATGTGTCAACTTGGATGAACCTATGCACTATAGCTACATGTGTATTGTCTACCTGTACACGTAATTTAATCTCGTCAGGGTTTAAGTCTCTGGAAGACCAAATAACATCTTTATTAGCTAGCTTAATACCAAACAATAACTAATCAATGCTGAACATTTGAATTCAATTTAACTGTATATTCAGAACCACCCACTACACCTCCGAGACCGCAGAAACCTGTTAACCCGACTCAGCCCACTGGAAATAGTAAGTTCTTGTATGCATGACTTTATATTAACAATTTGTCAATTAGAATAACTGGAAATGTATGCAACTACAACACACTTCATCCTCTTGTCATAATTTATACGGTCAATTTCTACTTAATTAACCTTCAGCGTGCATGCACCAGAGGGTTATAGTAGTTGTCCTATCTGTTTGTCTATCTGTTTGTCTGTCTGTCTGTCTGTCATGCGCTCTGATTTTCAAGATTGCTGACAATTAACCGTAGCTTTAGGTATATACTTACTCCGGACGAAGATATAAGACCTTTCATTGTTCAACTTTTATGAATTTCGGGCTTATTGTTGAGAAAATGGGAAGCTCTCAGGTCCGCAAAAGTACCGGCGTTTGGGGGTAAGGCCCCTAGCATCACGTCTTAATCACGTGAGCAAATAATTTCTTGTAGCCCGTGGTGTAGTTTGCTTTACGCTCATGGAAGTTAACAGAGTTGAAAGAAGTGAAGTTTCCGCGTTGAAAATGTATACCGGTGAGTGTCTCCTGCTAGGTGAGCTTATTCTCTTATGAAGACAGCGTTTCCATGTACCATTTTCATTGTTCGAGCTATATTGTTTGTTCTTTTGGTCTGAGATTATATTGTAATAGCTAGGTAGCGCTTAGTAGCAGCGCTAAGGGTTACTTATGTGAATTTTTTTTTTGTGTGTGTGTGTGTTTTGTTTTTTGTTTTGGAGGAGAGAAGAAATAGTTTTGGGTTTGCAGTGATAAAAAGGAACTCGCATTAGGCTGGCTTGTTTGAGATTTAAGCACACCAACTTGTTCTAATTACTGACTACATATCCATTGAATTTTAACAGGATGTTTGAAGACCGTAGACATGGCATTGATACTGGATCGGTCTAAAAGTATTGGAAAGTACAGCTTTCAAGACGCTCTCACATTCCTTCAAAATCTGGTGTCCCAGTTTGACCTGCAGAATGGAGCCGCTAGAATTGGCTTAGTGGCTTACTCCGATCAAGCTTCAATAGAGTTTGATTTGGATGACCACAAAAGTTTAAGTTCATTGAAGAATGCCATAAAAAGTGTTCCTTACGTTAATACTAGATTTACTAACACTCCAGCAGGTCTGGAGAAAGCCAGGTATATATTGACACCAAGCAACCGTCATGGAGCAAGATCTGGTCGTGTTCCAAAGATAGCCATTCTACTGACAGGTGAAAACTAAAAGTATAATAATTATGGCTATACATTCATGCAATAGAAGTATATTATTATTATTATTAATATTAATATTATTATTAATATTATTATTGTTATTATTATTATTATTGTTATTATTATTAATATTATTATTAATGTTATTATTATTTTGTTATTATTATTATTATTATTATTATTACTAATAATTAGTAATTATTATTATTACTGTTATTATTGCTGCTAACATTATCATTTTATAGATGGTAAATCTAACAGAGGTAATCTTAATTCAGCAGTACTTAATATGCAAAGAAGCAATATTAAGGTACTAGCTATTGGAGTTGGTCATGGTATCAAATACAGTGAACTGAAGATGATCACTGGGCATTCTTCCAGCTATGTGTTCCCAGTTCAATATTACAGTGGATTGAACAGAATCTTGGACCAATTAATACAGAAATCTTGCCCACGTAAGTGTAGAATATCATTTTCTATAGTTTCAGTTTATGTGAAGGATACAACGGAACTTCTGATAGTGGACTTTCTCACTATAAAAATAATCTCTACTTAGTGAGTTTTCCACTTGTCCCCTCCTTTGTATTGTTTAGCTATTAACTCTTCAATCAAAAATCCCTCTTACATGTGAACTAAAATCCTGGTCCCAAATTCTTCTCAGTTTGTAGAATTTACTGTAATCCTTATGTTATAGAATACACTTCTCCTTTTATATTCTAAAATAGAGCAAAATGCAATATTTGAAGAGCATTCTGAATGGGGAGACATGTGGTCTCAACTTGTCTCTAACGAGGAAGTTCCAGAAGATGAAGAAAGTGAAGCAATACAGGAGTATCAAGATTCACTGGATTACTTGGGTATTAAAGAGGATGAGTGAAAGAAATGATACAAGTTATGAAAATAGAATGAACAGAGACATTTATAGCTATTTAGTGGACTTTAGCATATGTTATATTGCATATTGTAGTGTTAGTTAATTTAGCAATACAAATATGGCATTTCAAACAGCAGAATTCTATGCATACCATATGGAATAACACTGACTAGAATATAGCACTAATTTCAGCAGTAAATGCGCTAGCTACAAATCTTATTAGGCCCTAAATATACGCTATTATTCTTTAATTCTTTTTTCAATCAATAAATATACCTATTCTGCTCCAAGGACATAGCTAATAGCTATGTCAAACGAACAAGGACTCAGTTGTATTGTATTATTACTGATAACTCAAAGTAATTATTTCAATATGACTGTTGTACTGAGCTAATCAGCAGAAATTGGAAAGTATAGTAGATACTGAGGGGGATTTCAGTTAGACAGCCCCAACAGCAGAAATGCCTCAATACTGAGAGTGGACTTTGTACACACTGAAAGTCCTAAAATAATAATAATACATTGGCAATTTTAAGTTCAGGACTACTTTTGCGCTGAGCAAAACAGCAGAAATTGGAAAGTGTAGGAGATACTGACAGAGATTTCAGAGTTGAATTATCAACTAGTTCGGCAAAACAAGTGGCTTTCAAAGTTAGCATCAGAGCAAATACATTTTTTCTTTTTACACAAATTATTCTTCATAGTCAGCTTCTCAAAACCACTTGCTGGCTTTCTGTCAGCACTGGGGAAATCAAAATATTAGTAATAGTATTTCCACTGATTTAATTAGCAAGAGTAATACCTTATAGTCTGGTCCATTGTGTATTGAACTGTTTCTCACTGTTTAGTATCCAATAATATTCATAGAACCACCGTTTGCCATTTACATGATGAAATCGCAAATTTTGTATTTAATTTTATTTGTGCAAAAATTAATTAACCTTGTAGTCATGATTGCTCATGCCCCCCTCCCCACCCGTTACCCTCCGTAACCATTTCTGGAATTGGTATTGCACAAGAGCCTCTCTTCCAGCCAGTAGTGAGTACCAGGTCCTGCATCTCACGTGCTAGCACATCCTTGCTAGCCTCTACCAGCACAATTAATGTCAGGCATGCATTCTGTATCTGTTTACACACCCCTATGTGGGGGAACTGGGAAACAACCAAGATAGGCTGCCACCAGAATGCAACAACTAGACAGTTTATCAAGCTGTTTAAATGCTTTTCCACAGCCCAAATCAGAAGCAGCAAGTAGAAGCAGCATCTCAGAAGGAAGGGGAGGTGTGGTATAACCACCACACTCTCTACAAGAACACTAAACATTATGTTCTGTAATTAGCTATCACTGATATTGCATTCATAAGAACACTAAACATTATGTTCTGTAATTAGCTATCACTGATATTGCTTTCATCACTTAATATATTCCCACACATCCAATAACACCATTACTTTTGTGCCATGTCATCACTCACTTAGCTTGTGCTGCTCAGACATATATAAAGACTTGGCAGTGCAAGCAACCTTCAGTGTAACTTCTTGCTATTCAGTAAATCTTAATTTCTGCAAACATTAAGCATAGATTTGAACCTCTGTGAGGAGATCTTAAATTCTCCATGGATGTCCAGGACTGTCTGGAGAGAGCATCAGCCACTGAGTTCACCTCTCCAGCAATGTGAATGATATCAAAATTATACTCAGACAATTTGATTTTGCATCTCAATAATCTAGCTGATGGGGGTTGGCCATTCAAGATATTGATTAAGGGCTTGTGTTCTGTAAATGCCTTAAAATAAACACCTGATAAATAATAGTGAAAGTGATGAATGGTAGCCAGTAATGCTAAAGCCTCCAAATCCAAAATAGCATAATTCTCTCTCTGGGCAAAAGTAGCCTAGAGTAGACACTGCATGGCAACCATTGTAAATCCCTGTAAACGCACAATGTGCCACCAACACCTGATGTTGAAGCATCAGAAAATATGCTGAGTGGGTCAGCTGGAGTGGGGACGATAAGTGATGAGTGATGACTGACTGCTGAAATGATATTCTTGAATGCAGTGGAAAATTCCTCTGAGATTGTGATGCTGGTTGAATTATCCTTAGGCATGTAGCCATTAAGAATGGTAGTGAATCTGGCCAGATGGGGGGTGAAACCATGTCTGGAATGGGGCATGTTTCTACAGAAATATAAAACCAAATCCAATGCTACTGGCCAATCTTGTTTTTCAGAAATGCATTTCGAAATCATTGATTTCATTGTGCTATGAAACCTTTCTAGCTTACCATTGCTTTGTGGATGATATGCCGAAGTTTTGATTCTAGAAATGCCAAATTTCTTGTATAAATGAGTGAGAGTGATAGAAAGAAAATTGGAGCCCTGATCTGATAAAATAATAATTGGAGCACCCAAAATGGCAATGACAGAAAGAATTGCTTTTTCTGTTTCCTCTGAGGTGTAACTCCTCAGTGGCACTGCAAATGGATAACCAGTGGCTAATTCCATACAAGTGAAAATGAATCTGAATTTCATGTTTGAAATGGGCTAGGGACCTACAATATCAACAGCTAGCTTTTCTCCTCTGTGACAAATCAGTTCTGGTTGCATCATTGGCACTTTCTGTCCACCTGACTTAGCGTGTTTTAAGCACTTTTGACAGGCTTGCACATGCTTTCTGACATCATCAGCTAAACCAGGCCAGGTAAAATGTTTGTTCAGCAAGGATCTTGTGGTGTTGATTCCTCCATGACCTAAACCGTCATGAGCAGCTATTATCACTTTCTTTCTCAATTGCTGCGGTACCACAAGTGCATGAGTAACAGTGTTAAGTGTGGAAATTAAACACATCAGTAAACCGTCAATAATGAAGAATTGTTTGTTGCCCTTATGTGCCTGATCCCAGAGGGGTTGCAATGAGATGTCATGAGTTTGAAGCTGTTTGAACACCTCTTTTGAAATACCATCAAATGACAGTGTGGTAATTTCCATTGGAATTGATAAAGCCTTGCATGCATTAGTTGAAGTGTTTGCTGGCACAGTTTCATCTGTGTTCATACCAGAGGGAGTGATATCCTCAATAGAAGGAGTTTCATCAAGTGCAGTTAACAATGCATCATCATGTACTAATGCAGTTTCATGTGCATTGGTGACAGTGACATCAGGAATGTTGTCTAATGACAAAGGCTTGGCCCATTCTATAGCATGAAATGTGTCTGCAACTTGATTTGCTAATTCACCTTTAGCATGCATAGCCCTTGTGACAGTGAGTACAGGAATGGGAGTGGATTTGACAGAATGAATAAGTGAGAGCATAATTATTGTCTTTCCCAAAATCAGTGCCTATTAAAACTGTTTTATTTGGTAATCTGTCATCAGCTGCAAGCTGGCAAACACCTTTGATAGATGGTAATTCAACTGACATTTGATACACTGGCACAGAATGAGGGATTTGGGAAATACCATGAATTGTGACTGTAGAAATAGGGGTAAGATTATCAGTGACAAAATCTGTGGAAATCAAAGAAATTTTAGCGCCAGAGTCAATGACAACACTTGTGTGAATGCCGTTTATGATGCCTTGAGTGACAATATCCTCTTCATCATGACAATTCAGGAGTGATTACTACATTTGTTGCTGTCTGAGGGTCATCAACTTTGTCAGTGACAGTGACACACCTTTGTTGAGTGACTTTTCCTTGGCACAGGAATGGGTCTGTTATGTTGCTGTGGTTGTGATGATGCTGCACCTTGACTGTGTTGCTGTGATTGCAATGGACATTTGTCAGCATAGTGCCCTAGTTGGTTACATTTGTAACATGTTACTGAGCTCAAATCTCTAAATGGCTGAGAATAATGGGTGTAGCAGGAGGTGTAGCTTGCCTGTTACCATGCTGGTTATTTGATTGTTGATGCTGCTGACTCTGATAATGGGGTTTGGGATACTGAGAATTTATGGGGTTTGAATGATATGAATTTGAGGGAAGAGAACTGGAAGTGATGGGAGTGAAAGTTGGGACCAAATGTGGGTGATGAAAACTTTGGTTGATGTTGTTGATGTTGGTGAAATTGCCTCTGTGATGAGTTATTACTAAACTTTGGTTTATAACTGTGTTCAGAGTGGGACAAAACACTGTTACAGTCATTGATAAAGGTTAAAGTGTCATCGTAGTCTGTGTTTAAAACAGTTTCTCTCAACTCAGTGGGCATACCAGCCAAAACACCTATTGTTGCAAAAGTCTGAGCAACTGCATCCAGATCAGCTGGATCAGCATCACCAAAAAAAGGGCAATGTTCCAAGATTACACTGAACTTATATCTCCATGAATTGAACCATTGGAGAAGGGATTTCGAACCATTGGCCTGATACTTAAGTGGGAATGAATTGATACACTCTGCAAATGAATATCCACCAGTTGTTAACAGAATGGTTTTCATGGTTTGAAATGTGATATCATTGGTAATGCTATTGTAATAAGCCTCACTATAGGGGCCATGAAGTAAGCTAGGCAAATAAATAACCCAATCATGTACTGGAACCTCAAATGCTTTCATATGAAGCGTGGGTATACCACTTCTTACTTACAAACAACAAAAGAGAAACGACAAAGTCACAAACCCAGTATGACCGGTGATACAGCATGTGTGTGGTAATGATCGTCTGAGGTGAAAGTTCTTTGATGAGTTGGTAAAGGATCGATAACTGCCCGCCACAGTACTCCCCCTCCAGTGAACAAGAAGTGAACGATTAGTGGATGTAGCTGGCCAGGTGGGAAGGCCAATGCACATGACGTCCTGACCTCGTAGAACGTGTCGCACTTGGGGTGGTTGGTTGGGGTGTAGGTAAGGGCGTGGCGATATCCAAATTGGATGAGTTCGAGTTTGGTGGTGACGAAGTGACAGCAGTGGAGGGGTCTAAGTGAGCCACTTTGAGTCGGTCGACAGATACTGTGTCCTGGCGGCTGTTGAGGTCCAGAAGAAAATACTTGTCTGTACGACGCAAAACTTTAAACGGACCATCGTAGGGCGGCTGGAGTGGCTTCCTGACTGCATCATGACGCACAAAGACATAAGGTGCCGAGAATAGATCACCACTGATGCTGGATTGAGGGGAAGAGTGCACACGGGAGTTCGTCACACGCAAAGATTGCATAGCCCGCTTGAGCTCCATGACGTAACTGCCAGGGTCAGTGTTGAGCTCATCAGTAGCAGAGACGAAGAATTCTCCAGGCAAACGTAGTGTAGTACCATAAACTAGTTCAGCAGAAGTGCAACCTATGTCCTCCTTGAGAGAAGAGCGAATTCCCAACAAGGTCAGGGGAAGTGGCTCTGTCCAATGTTCAGGATGAGGATAGGACTTGATAGAAGCTTTTAACTGGCGGTGTAACCGTTCAACGAGTCCATTAGACATGGGATGGTAGGCTGTTGTACGTAAGTGCTTGGTACCAAGGAGCCTCGTGAAAGCCTTCCACAGGTGCGACTCGAACTGACGTCCACGATCAGTTGTTACTGTAGAAGGAGTACCAAAGCGAGATATCCACGTATGCACAAATGCACGGGCTACTGTGTCGGCTGTACTGTCTGGAATGGGAATGGCTTCTGGCCATCGTGTGAAGCGATCGACACAGGTGAGTATGTACACACAACCATTCGAAGGAGGAAGTGGACCAACAAGATCAATGTGAATCTTGTCAAAGCGAACATCTGGCTTGGAAAAGGTGCCGAGTGGAGCAGTGTTGTGGCGATGAACTTTGGAGCGTTGACACTTCACACAGGAGCGAGCCCAGTTCCGCACATCCATGTTGATTCCAGGCCACACGAATCTACTTGTCACCAAACGCTGGGTCTCCCGAATTCCAGGGTGAGCGACAGAATGCAGACAGTTGAAGATTGCTCTGCGAGAACTCTCAGGAACGTACGGGCGATGAGTTCCAGTGGAGACATCACACAATATGGTGGCGCCATCAGACAGAGCTAGAGGAATGTGCTGAAGTTGAAGGGACGTATCAGCCTGGATTCTTGGCAGATCCGGGTCACCTGCCTGAGCTGCTGCTAAGAGCCTGAAATCCACTACCGGGGCTGTGTCTCCGGTGTGCAATGCGTTAGCAGTGATTCTCGATAAGGCGTCGGCAGCTAAGTTGTGTGAGCCCTGTACATAACGAAGATCAGTTGTGAACTGAGAGATGAAATCCAGGTGACGCATCTGTCGCGGTGAATGACGATCTGGACGAGTAGATAGAGCATAGGTCAATGGCTTGTGATCTGTGAGGACGTAGAATTCCCTGCCTTCTAAGAAATAACGAAAATGAGTGATGGAAAGATATACTGCGAGAAGTTCCCGATCGAAAGTACTGTACCGCGTCTCGGCTGGCTTGAGGCACTTAGAGAAGAAGGCAATAGGGCACCATTGACTATCGCGATACTGCTGCAGCACAGCACCCACTGCCACATCCGAGGCGTCGGTCATGACACAAGTAGGAGCGTCAGGCGTAGGATGTGACAGCAGTGTGGCGTTGGCCAGGGCATTCTTAGCCTCAGTGAATGCAGCTGAAGCAGCGTCTGTCCATTCAAGGGTGTCTGAAGGGCGCCCATGGTTCTTGAGCAGAGAGGTGAGTGGAGAGAGAATAGAGGCGCAGTGTGGAATAAAACGACGATAAAAGTTAATGAGTCCCAAGAATTCCCGAAGTTTACGAGTAGTGGTCGGTTGGGGAAAATCCTGAATCGCTTGGACCTTGTCCTCTAGTGGACGAATGCCAGTTGAGTCTACCAAGTGACCGAGGAAATGCAGGGACGATGCACCAAACACACTCTTAGCAACCTTGATCACGATGCCATGAGCTTCAAGTCGTTCCAAAACCAAGCGAAGATGATGAAGGTGTTCATCTGGGGAGTGACTGGCGATGAGCAGGTCATCGATGTAGCCGAAACAGAAGTGCAACCCACGAAGGACTTCATCTATGAAACGTTGAAAGGTTTGGGCAGCGTTTCTCAACCCGAAGGGCATACGGCAGAATTCGAAAAGACCAAACGGAGTCGTGATTGCAGTCTTGGGGATATCCTCGGGCGCTACTGGGATCTGATGATACGCTCGCACTAGATCAATATGCGAAAAGATAGTGGTTCCTTGGAGTGAAACTGTGAAATCTTGGAGATGTGGGATGGGGTATCGATCAGGTACAGTTGAATTGTTGAGACTTCGATAATCGCCACATGGTCTCCAGTCGCCTTCTGTCTTCTTCGGCACCATGTGTAACGGTGAGGACCAGTTACTCGAGGAGGGTCTAATGATGCCAAGTTCCAACATGTGATCAAATTCTTGACGTGCTATTTTAAGTCGTTCCGGAGAGAGTCGACGAGTGCGTGCAGACACTGGAGGACCTGTGGTTGTGATGTGATGTGAAACATGGTGCTTTACTGGCTGGTTACGGAATGGCGCTTGCGTAACAGTCGGAAATTCTGCTAGTAGGCGAGAATAACACGTATCGGTTGGGACAGGTAGCACGATAGCCGGGGCCACGGGGGGCGATGAACTCATGATTCCATTGACCTGCAACTTTGTAGTGGTGTCCAACAGCTTGCCGTTACGAACGTCCACTGCAAGACCAAAGTGTCGTAGGAAGTCGGCACCTAGGATGGGCTGGTTCACGTCAGCAATGACAAACACCCATCTGAAGGTACGGCGGAGGCCGAGGTCGAGTGAGAGAGAGCGTTGACCATAGGTCGCAATATCTGTTCGATTGACGGCTTGAAGGCAGAAATTCCCTCGTCGATTACGGTCAGTGCGGGCCGGAGGCACAATGCTAACCTCAGCCCCAGTGTCAACTAGGAAACGGAAACTAGTGGAGTTGTCGTGTATGTAAAAGAGGCGACTATATGGAAGGCCAGGTACACCCGTCGCCCCTAGGGTCTGGCCTGGTCGTTTAACTGACGGTCACAAGGAGATCTGCATCTTCTAGCTTGTTCCCCAAATTTGGCATGATACCAACACAGTGAGGGTGCATCTGACGCAGGAGGGGTCGGTGTAGGAGAGCGATGTGAAGGTGAAGAGCCGTGACGTGAAGAGGAAGAAGTTGAACGAGAAAAACGGGAGCGCTGATCTAGTGAGTGAACAAGTTTCTGCAGGCGAGAGACTTCAGTACGTAGCTGTTCTATCTCAGTAGATACTTCTGAAGGGAGTTTGACGGCAGATACAGCGGGTGCGGCTACCTCCAAAACTTTGTCAGCCAACTCAGCTAGCTTGTCTAGGCTTGAAGTTTCTGGAGTGGACGCCAAGACCATCCTCACGTTGGGTGGTAACCTCTGTAGGAACAGTTCTCTCAAAAAGGAACTATCTGCAATACCTGGGCGATCTCCAATGAGCTGTTGCATTCTTCTGAGGAGTTGTGTGGGCTTGCGGTCACCTAACTCTTCTGAAGTGAAAAGTTGCTGAAGCCTCCGTTGCTCAGAAGCGGCGGTTCTACGTATGAGCTGCTCCTTCAGGACTTCGTAGGGGCGTTCCCCGGGCGGTCTAAGTACTAAGTCGCGTACCTCGGCAGCGTACTCGGGAGCAAGGGAAGAGATAACGTGGTCAAACTTCGACCGCTGGGCTGTGACGCGTCTGCAGGCGAACTGGGCTTCCACTTGCGCGAACCATATTTCCGGGTCAGAAGGCCAAAATGCCGGAAGTTTGAGGTTGACCGTTACCGCAGAAATGTCGGCAGCAGCAGGCATTCTCGATTCCTCCGTTGAAGCGTCTTCAATTTCGACAGACATAGCGAGTTCAATGTCCGGGCGTCGAGGTCACCAATGAAGCGTGGGTATACCACTTCTTACTTACAAACAACAAAAGAGAAACGACAAAGTCACAAACCCAGTATGACCGGTGATACAGCATGTGTGTGGTAATGATCGTCTGAGGTGAAAGTTCTTTGATGAGTTGGTAAAGGATCGATAACTGCCCGCCACACATATTATACTCGAATCTGTGGAGAAATACAAAAATGTCCTCCCCAGCCCTCAGCTCTCCGATAGCCTTTAAAACAGTTTTATCTACCCTCCTCTTAGGCTGAGGTGGTACATATGGTTGAGGCTGCTGTTGTGCTGGTGTTTTTAGTTGCTGAATCAATATTGTTGTACAACCAAAACAGTTGGGTCTACGTTTAGCTCTTTAGCCTTATCAACCAACTGTTGGACTTCATCATATAGACCTGAGGCAGATGCCTTAGCTCCAGGTGCAGTCTTGGCTAAGGGCTGTACCAAATCTTCTGATTGAAAACCATCCGCGCTATGGCTAACCACAGTGGAGGGAGTACTGACTGGTGATAGTGATGATAAGAGAGAGTCATTTTTAGGGCAAAGAGATGGATTAGACAAATTTTGTGAGAGCTTTGGTGCTAGATTAGCTGCTGATCTGAGGAATGGTTTCAGGGCCGTAGCCAGGGGGGGGTTCAGGGGGTTACACGTAACCCCCCTTTCAAATTAATGATATTCATAGAAGTCTGTCAATAGTTGTTAATCACCATTAGTGCCCACAAAGAAAAAGCAGCTGCTGATATAATACACTTATGCTTGCCTCAGCACTTGATTGTGTAGTAAGGTTGCAGTAACTTGAAAATGAAGAGGCAGTGCCAATCCAAAGATATTCGATTGTTTTTTAACAAAAAGTTAGCTGTGGAAGGAGATGGTGAGCACATTATCATGAGCTAGACATTGAAAAGTAAATATTGCACAAATATAATTCATTATGTTTAGATCATGAGTTAAAAGAGGTACCAGTCCAATTTCCATCGGATGAATCTGAAAATAATGTAGTTCCTTTTAGCTCTCTTCAGAGGTCAGATGTTTTCCTAGAATGTACAAGCTCTAGTGCCTGTGCAGATCAAGTATGTAATGACATTGGTGCACTATTAACTTCAAGTAAGTCCATGGAGGAAATATGTGCCTCGATAAGTAATCTATCACAGGGTGAGATGTTTTCTTATTTGTATCGCCACGTGCAACCTCCAAGTAATCTGCCAGCTACATTCTTATATGGTGCTAATCGAAAGTTTGGTATTTCTTGGGTCATTAAATTTCCTTGGATTCTGTATAGCCCTAAGGTAAACGGCATTTTCTGTGGACCATGTGCTATTCTTCTTCCAGTAGATAAGCGTAAAGATAAAGGTTTACTTGTTAACAGGCCTTTTTCCAACTGGATTAAGTTGAGCAGTGTATTGAATGATCATTCTGAACTTAAATATCACCGTGACTGCCTCCAGCTAGCTGATACCATCAAAAGTAGTGTTGAAAATTCAGCTTCACGTGTTGATGTCATGACAAGTAATACTCTGCAAGCCATAATAAAGGAAAATGAGCATATACTAAAGCAAATTGTGCGAGCCATTATTTTCTTATCTAAACAAGCTATTGCATTCAGGGGCAATTCAGAAGTTATAGATTCTAGTAAGAATCCTGGAAACTTTTTGGCCCTGCTCAAAGTATTTGCAGAAAGTGATGAAGTTTTATATAATCATCTTCACAATCCTAAAGCCAAGAATGCCAAACATTTGTCCCCACAAACTCAAAATGAACTAATTAATATTATTGGATATGATGTTATTCTTTCTAAAATAGTTTCAGAAATAAAGAAAGCCAAATATTACTCAGTTCTTGCTGATGAAGTATCTTGTCATCATGTGGAACACTTACCCATATGTGTTCGGTTTCTTGATGCCAATAATGATATACGTGAGGAATTTATTTCATTTATAAAACTTGAAAGAGTTCGAGCAATGGACATAGTAAATGCCATTGTACAGTCTTTGGAAGGAATTGGCTTGTCACTAGATAATTTGCGTGGTCAGGGGTATGATGGGGCATCCACTATGAGTGGAGTGAAAGCTGGTGTGCAGGCAATTATCCAAGAAAGGCAGCCTAAAGCTCTTTACACTCACTGTGCTGGGCATTCCCTTAACCTAGCAATACTGAATTCTTGCTCCATTCCTTCCATAAGAAATTGCATAGACCAAATAAAAGGTTTCACAGTGTGGATACGGTATTCTCCTAAAAGAGAAGGTCTACTCAAAGCTATCATTAGTAAGAGATCTCAAGTTGGTACCAACAGATCTTCTATACTAAATGTGTGTATCACTCGATGGGTAGAAAATATTGATGGTTGGGAGCGATTCTCTCAATATCACCCCTTCCTTATCGAATTGTGCGAAGTGATTCTCTATGGTAATAGTGAATTTCATAATTACAATGATGGCTGGTCTGCTGAAGACAAAAGGATACCCTAGCTCACATGAAGGCTCTAGAATCTTTTGAATTTATTTATTGTTTAGTTACTCTTTCCAGGTCCTTGTCCTATCTCAAGGAAGCAGTAGTTAAAGTCCAGGGGAAAGACCAGGATCTTGTTTCAGGGATGAGTATTATTGACAAATGCTGCACAGAATTGAAGAGTGAGAGAGAAGATATTGATAGCTACAGTGGCCGGGTATTTAGGCATTCATCTAGACTAGCACAACAATCAAATATTCAGATTCAAAAGCCACGTACCAATCCACGACAGCAGCACCGGTCCAACCCAGATAGTACCTCAGTTGAAGAGTACTTTAAAATAACTGTTGCTATACCTTTTCTTGATCACCTTATAAGCGATGTCACTTCCAGGTTTACCAAGCATTCTAAGCAGGCAGCCACACTGCAAGGCCTACTGCCAATACACATCACTAACAATTCTTTTTTTTGTGATATTGAGTCAGCTGCTTCCTTTTATTCTGATGACCTCCCCAATGCTAGTATTCTTGATGAAGAATTTCATCGTTGGAAGGTGAGATGGTTGAAAGTTACTCCAAAGGAACGTCCACAGACACTTAGTGAAGCACTAAGGCTATGCTCTCCTGATGATCTACCAAATTTGTTCACTCTAATGAAGCTTTTTGCAACCCTGCCCCTTAGTTCTTGTTCATGTGAGCGTTCAGCATCCGCCCTTCGGAGAATAAACAACTACCTTCGATCTACTCAAACTGCAGAACGATTAACCTCTTTGGCACTGATTCACATGTCATATGAAATTGACATTGATATTGACACTGTTTGCAAATTATACTTAGAAAAATATCCACGCAGAATTAAATGTGCAAGTTTGTTATTTCAGTAATATCCTCAAAACAATCTTTGATGTTTTCATGATTCTCTCAAATCCAATGTGCTATTTAGTTTTATATAATGGTCTGTCTTAATGTCAATTTTGTTGATAATGGATGATAGCTAATTAAGAGGTGTGGTTTGGGTGTGGTCAGGTTGTAACCCCCCTTTTGAAAAGTCTGCCTACGGCCCTGGGTTTGTTTTTCTTGCCTCTACCTTTGCCTGACATAATGATAGAAAGGAAAAATAATTGATAATGATAATGTGGTGGAAACCCTCTACACCAAAACCCAGACAGGGATGACCTGTGCAATGACAATAGTAACTGAGTTACAAGTGGGCTTGACTCGAAAAATAAAATAAAATTGACAACTAATCAGAAGAAAGAAAGCAAGGAAAATACTAATTGAGAAATGAATATGAATATTAATTATGATAACTTGCCAATATTGGAGAGAGAGAGAAGCACAGTAATGCTGCTGCCTGCTCCAGACAATCCGTGTAGAGAGGAGAGAACTTCATCTGATTAGGAATGGAGTGATGTGAAGAATGTTCAAATCTTGAAATGTTCGTAAAAGTACTTGAAGCTTGAATGTAGTCCACTTTCCAATGCCAGGAATGGAGAGCTTCACAATGTAAAATAAAAAAGAAATAGTTCAATATCGAGAAAATGTTCAGTCCAATCCAGTTTCCAAAATCCAGGAATGGAGGGACACAAATGTAGCAATGTTCAATGGAGTGAGTTGTTTCCACTAGTCCAATGCTGAGAAGTACTGGACCACCGCTGGACACCAGATGTGGGGGAACTGGGAAACAACCAAGATAGGCTGCCACCAGAATGCAACAACTAGACAGTTTATCAAGCTGTTTAAATGCTTTTCCACAGCCCAAACACAGAGGTTCAAATCTATGCTTAAAGTTTGCAGAAATTAAGATTTACTGAATAGCAAGAAGTTACACTGAAGGTTGCTTGCACTGCCAAGTCTTTATATATGTCTGAGCAGCACAAGCTAAGTGAGTGATGACATGGCACAAAAGTAATGGTGTTATTGGATGTGTGGGATATATAATATTAAGTGATGAAAGCAATATCAGTGATAGCTAATTATATAGAACATAATGTTTAGTGTTCTTATGAATGCAATATCAGTGATAGCTAATTACAGAACATAATGTTTAGTGTTCTTGTAGAGAGTGTGGTGGTTATACCACACCCTATTGACAAATAATTATGTGGGTGGGAGGGGCAAAAATTGCTGCACAGACTTACGACTCTCATGCTCTTACCATTTTAACTCACCTCATGGAAACTAGTAGTCTTGACCAGGTGCTAGAGATGAGCAATTGCTGCTACACTTTGCAAGTTCCCAGGCAAAGATACTTACCTCGCTATAACTCCTATGTTAATCTCATTTAAACTCGTTTAAAATGTATTATGAAATATGTGTAATATCACTATCATAGGATGTTCTGGGTGTGTGCAATCACCTTCTAGCATTTGTTTTGAAATTCAAGTTCAATTTTATGTTGTATATATTTTGTGTCTTTGCATGGTTTACTAGAGATATGAAATTTTATTCTTATGGCAGTTTTTGCATTCAAATAAGGCAAGCTTATGACAATTATACTGTTCATTGAAGGTGACATTTTGTTTGTCAGTTATATTATTTGTTTTTCTATCGGCCTCAATGTGTGCTATTTTATCTGTATTACCTCCTGGGTATGGTATTGCCCTTCTAACGGTAACACATGTAGCCAATAAAATAGTGAAGAACAATGAGCTAATTAAAGAGGCAAAGTGAAGCCAACCTTTGTATGTTACGTTTCTACTCTGGTGCGCGTCCATTAGATCTGATGTTGTTGGCCACATCTGAACTCCTTTAATATTTCATTCATACTGTACTATACATGTACTGTTAAAAGGCAACACAATACCAAGATATTTCAGTGTGTAGGTAACTGGTGCACCTTAGGCTGTTCTATGCAAACAGAAGTGTATAAAGTGTGTTAAGTTTCAAGTCTGGACATACACCACAATAAAAACATCCTCAATCTCATACTTCAGCCGAGAGAATTGTGAGAGCAAATATGAAGATGAACTTCATACTAAACTAAACTTGAGCTGTTAGAAATGTTGAAAGTGTCAACTAGTGTTTTCACAAGAAACCAATTCAGACAGTTCTTTATATAAAATCACAGGGTGAAACTACCGAAGTCTCGCCAGTAAGCCGAAAAGTGCAATAACAGTCAGGACAACTTATATTTTATTTCAGCATCACTGCCTCATGATGAGGACTGCATCATTGTGAAGGACTCTTCTGGGTGCCCAAACAGATGACAGCCATCTTTGAAGTTTGTGAGGTCTGAAAGATGCTCCATTTGAGAAGATATAAGTAAGAATGAGAAGGTTTCTCTTCGACTTGCATGTAGCAAACGTGAGGTTTTAGTAGACTTGGCAGCTTAGTTGCTGCTTTCCAGGGCTGTGGTACTTCAAATGTTGTGGTACTTCAAATACCAGTGGTGAAATATCTATAGCTACTCCTCTTCAAATGGCATTGTTAGTGCTACTCAGAGGTTCAAAAGAACTTAACACAGATTTCTATGATATTGGGGTAACTTATTCTTGTGCTGAACTTTTGAATTTCAAGATATATTAGCTGCATAAATTGTAGTCTGAGGCAGATAGTCTGATACCATGGATCAATTGACAAATCAAGAAATTTGTTCACTAAAAAAACTTAGCATGGCACTGCTCAAAGACCCAGTCATATGGTTAATTGAAGACAAATCCACAAGACCAACTTTTGCCCATCTTACTGAATCTGACACGTTTCAACAAATTCTTTATGATGTTGAAAGATGCCATGACAAAGGTTCAATGATGGCAATACCCTAACAAGGGCACCCACAAAATTAAAAAGCCTAAGTTTTATTTATATATCATACTTGAATAGGCACCAAACTGTACAAATTCCTTGGTACTATGTTAATACTTTTCAATGAACATAATAGTATTTATTTGAACTTAGTAGAATTGATTAAGTGTAATTATATCAAGATGTTTCGGCTTCAAGAAGCCCTCGTCAGTTGTGTGATGGTACAAATGTTTTCCTGTAGCCATAGTTAAAGCATTTACACCATCTCACGACTGATGAGGCTTCTAGAAGCTGAACCGTCTTGTTTTTATTAAACTTGATTGATACTTCAGGTAAATTAAAATAAATATGTATTATATTATTGTTTTCACCAAGTAGTTGACGGAGTAAATAACACATAAAATTGAACTAAATTTTCAAACTAAGGCCAGCAGGTGTCTGGTTCTGCCAGACTAAGCGAGAATGGGTGTCTAATTTAAACATGGCGTAGAGTGTATATGCACAACATGGAGATGAGGGTTAAAAAGACAATCCAACAAACATTTCAACTCTGACACAGTTAGACTGCCCATTAAAGACTGCCCCAATAGCAGAAATGCCTCAACACTGAGAGTGGACTTTGTACTGACTGAAAGTCCTAAAAGAACAATACATTGGCAACTTTAAGTTCTGGATGTACAATGCACAGAAGGTTAGCTAAAAAGACGATAAATGTTTCCTGAATAAAGGTGGCATAGCTCATAAGTTGTGACCACTAGTTCATGGTTACTGTCTAGCTAGCTAACACTAACGTGATGCTTAGAGTGAGGAAGAAACTTTAAAAAATACAAACAATATAATATATAAACTCGACCATTTTGATGTAGCTAGTTTTATTTTTATGTTTGTGCGATTCTTGGAACCCATCTTTTCAATATGCATGTAGCTATAATATGTATATATTATACATACACAAATATATATATAGCTATATACCACGATGAATGTTTGTATAATTTATAGTTCCTTTTGGGACACTTTAAGTTTGTATGAATGCATCAATTGATACAGTAGCTAAGTAGCTACAGCTACCTATGCCCCATTGTACAATCTTTACCCTGTCATTGGCAAATTCATTACTCCATCATCTCATACAATATCTTAGATTTTAACAAACATTACTTAGTCAAAGTTCATTAAGTTCAAATGTTCATAGTTTCAATTCTATCATTCAAGTCCACTAAATGTTTGCTACTAGTTTCAATGATACAGTATAAAAAAAGTGTGATAACTAAAATATAAAACAAGAGCATAATGCATTCAAGTTATACAATTCACTGCAAGTTCAGACTTCTACTTGATATATATCTCTACAAATAAAATGGTGTCTAAGTATCCCATCAACCTCATCTCAATATCATCAGTGGTAGTATAGTTGAGGTTTTTACAAAAATACGGAGGATTATTGAAGGAGCAACATGTACTGTTATGACTACACCCATGGCCATTCCATAGTAGGTCAGAATAGTCTAGTTGACGCTCCCATCTGTTTCTCTGATCATTGTAGACATGTTCACGTTCCAAATCACAGAAGTAGTCGTTACCCACATACGATGGAGTCAGGTGAGGCCATGGAATGTTGCTACTACAGGGACAGTTGAATCGGGTGGAGTGGGTGTCGATTTCGTTATCAGAGTTTGCAGCCACAAATGACCAGATGTGTTTTCTATTGCCAGGTGGTCCATGTGTTAGAGACACACCTGGTATATAGTCAGACTCAATAGATGCATTAAAAATGATAAAGCGAGCAAATGCAACTCCCGATCCCAATCCTAGTATCCTCCCACACACTGTGGAGTAACTAACACCCTTCACTGGTATAGGCACAGTAACAATATTATCACCTCTATTATCACATCCAGTAATGACTTGTTGAGTGTTTGGATTAGTTCTGTTTACTCGTATTGTTCCTTCTGGACATTCATCTATGGAGTAGTTATATAGAGCCACTCTAGTCCAGTCTGAGCTGCCACACCGACAAGGTCGAAACCGATGGTTCTTGTTGAAGTAGTCTTTAGTCTTCTGAATTTCTTGGTCAATCATATCATTGGCAGGACAAGTAGTAGCAGACATGGATTCATCGTGTTCCAGTGAAGAAGGACTTATTGTAGTTGGTAACTTTGATGAATCAGCCTGAGCCATTTCAATGACTACTACTAACATGGCAAAATAAATCATGTTGAGCATTGTTTGAGAGGAATATTCAATCTCATGAGTATTTATAAAATAAGAACCTTTATAATGGTTAAACTTAATTGCAATAGCTAATTGGTTCCCAGTTTACTACAAATTGAGTTTGAGTTACTGCATGATTGTATTAATACGGTTATATTAAATTAAAAAGTTCCAATTAATAATAATATGATTTAGTTTCATTAGAGATGTTCCAAATATACAATGTGACTGTAAAGGCATGTTTGATGTATTATATTAATATGTGTGTGTATGTATAAACATTTTTACATTAAAGGTAATGCCATACATAATAGTATACTTATTGAGTTATATATTGTAGTTGGTAACTTTGATGGATCAGCCTGAGCCAATTTAAGGACTACTAGCAACTGGACAAAGTTAATCATGTTGAGCATTGTTTGAGAGGAATGCTACAAAGAACTGGTCAAAGTCATGAGTATTTATAGAGCATATTGACCTTAATGGTTTAATTAAATGGTTCCAATTGATGTGATTCAGTTTCACTAGAGATGTTTCCAATTTAATATGAATCTGATGAGCAGTGTGACAGTAATGATATATTCATTTACCTCTTTGAATCTGCTTGAACATTCAGGATAATATCACAATGTAAGATTATTACTCTAGTGCTGCTCATACATAGCTACATTCATTAATTCAACAATAAGCTGAAAAAGTTGTGATTGATAGATAATTGGATTTGTCAATGTATTTAACTATATAAATACTATTTTATTGCTACTAGTTAGAAATGAAGCTTTTATCCATAGAGCGTTCCTAGGAGAGGGAGACATTTATACCCTGGGGTGGTTGTTAGAACACTCTTTTTAGCTTAAATGTTTAACCTCTTGCTAGTGTAAACATAACACGATAACCAGCGTATAAGCAACTCTTTTGATATGTTTATGTTAACACTCACTGTGGCTATTACTACACTGTAACTAGTGTTTAATATCATTGCTTGTGGTTATTACTTTATTATTTTCTATTTTATTTTATTGCATTTTGTAGGTTGTCATGGTGATTTCTGGTAGAAGATTTTAAGAAGTTCACTAATTTTTACATATATACAGCAATTATATGTGTGATATTTATTATAAAATCATTATATACAATAGTTCAGAACTTGGAACAAAAACTGATGACTGAAGGAGGTATAGAGATTTAGTGGGAAGATTGAACACAAATTTTTGAAAGAACATATATTAAGCATGCATTGTTTTAGGATAAGAAATGTTTAGCACAAAATAATAGCAAACTACATTTATTATTCCATCAATAAGTGTTTCAGTGGTAAACATGAAGCAATTGTCTACTATAATATGGTACTGATTTGACCTTGCAGATAGAACATAAGCCTCTTCTTGATCCATGGACCCAATTATGTTGGCAATTACTTCAATATCCTGTAATGCACAAATGTTAGAACATAATAAACACAACTGAAACAATTGTGATATCTATATTTTCAGTCATGTAATTAATGCACCAGATAGCTACATTACATATTCATTAATTGTAACTTACACTTTCACAATAATGAATTTTTTTTTTTATTCTTCGTAGCCCGAGGTAGAAGAAAATGTTCCAGGACTATTACGGCTCTTCTAGTAGAGTAACTCATACCTTGTATATATTATTATAACTGACATATTATATTATAAGAGAATTGAAAAACTACACACCTAATAATTTTTCACTTAGTATTTTGCCATTATTTGTTTCCATCTCTGCATAGTCAGTTAATTTTTTCTCCCATTTCACCCATTCTGCTTTTGCTTTAGAAACAGTACTGTCTTCAGTAACCCAAGAAAATTCTTTCCTCAGCTGAAAAGATGCACATTATATAGTAACCAATAAAAGTAACAGCTGCAATTATTAGGTACAGCTCAAATATTATTAAAGCTGCAAATATTACAGCTGCAAAATGAATACATGTACTACAAAAAAATTACCCATTTCTCTGTACTAAAGCAAGGGTATTTTTCGAATAATTCTGTGGAAGTGGGGTTGGAAGTGTTGATCCACTGTCTTCTTTTCTCTTTAGTCTTTATTAAAATATCATAAATTCTTCCAGATCTTAGAGAACTTTTCTTCATCTCTTGATTCAAATTCAAAATTAGTCCTTCATATTCCTTATCACTTAATTCAATTTTTCTTTCCTTAGGAGAGGGAGTTATATCATTTTCAAAAGTAGCTCTTTCTCTCTTTGACCCATGCCTTCTCATATTTTTAAATTTTTCTATTATTCTTTTCCTCCAAGTAGACTAAAAATAAATAAATAATCATGTCATGCATTTTAACTTAGATCATGAACTATCTTAAATTATTAATTCTACACTTATATTATGATCATAATTACAACTTACGAATCCACAACCATATGAATCAGCTAGTACTGACAGGTCTAGAGTGAAAGAGCTAGTACTGACAGGTCTAGAATGAAAGAGCTAGTACTGACAGGTCTAGAGTGAAAGAGCTAGTACTGACAGGTCTAGAATGAAAGAGCTAGTACTGACAGGTCTAGAGTGAAAGAGCTAGTACTGACAGGTCTAGAGTGAAAGAGCTAGTACTGACAGGTCTAGAGTGAAAGAGCTAGTATTGACAGGTCTAGAGTGAAAGAGCTAGTACTGACCACTGCATCAGTTATAGCCTTCTGTCGGGGGTGATTTTTGTCAAACTTTTGTTCACAATGAAAAGTAGCAGAACCAGAACTACTTGTTATATCAGTCAGCATCAGCTGTCCAGAATTGATGACTACCTCCTTTTGCTTCACATAAACACTGTGTGCATCAGGATGTTTGCGCTAAAAAAGAATAAACCAGCCATAACCTCTAGATAGAGATAAATGACTAATAACCAAAGCTAGTTCATTATTGGTATATACCAAGCTATAGCTGTTCAAAGTTATGACCTCAGCCATGCATTACAGTTACCTGCTTGTTTGTATCTTACCTTCAAATGAGTTACAAAATTTGAAGTTACACAGGCTTGCCACGTATTTTGGTCTTACAGACCTTACATTTGCCTTCTACAACTGCTTCACTCTTTCACACATCACAGTAGTGACCAAATACAGGAGACTCAGTTTTTTTGCTAGCAGCCATGTGCTTTAGAACTGACCCTTTACCAAAGTGGTCTTTGACCCCAACTACTTGCCAATTACAGGTATGCAATTACAATTACAATTACAATTACTGCAGATAGTGTAATGGTTACAGCTAATTACAGTTACCAATTGCAATTACCACAACACTGGTATAGGATACTTGTTGACAATATTTTGGGCTAAAATTGTGTATTGTGGCGGACCTAGTGACAACAGGGAGTGAGCAACGAACACTTTCATTACATTTAGCACTTATCCACTTAGATCATCTTCATTAGCTAACACACAACACAACATTCCTCAATATCCATTAGTAGATGGCAGACACACCATCACTATAAATAGCACCCAGTCCTGCAAACACATTCCCTGTTGTCACTAGGTCTGCCACAGAACACAATTTGGAAGACAGTGGAGATCTTGAAGAATTTGATGTGCATTCTGCAACCTTGCAAGAAGACCTGCTTAAAGCTGCTGCCAAGTGGATATTAAAAGTTAAAGAAACCTGCAAGCTAACTGAAACAGCTATGGAAGAGATTGTACAAGGTGTAACTGACTTTCAGAACTTATTATTGACAAAGCTAGCTATATGAAGTTTTAAAATCATCTCTGAGTGGTAATAATCTTAGTATTAATGATTTCCCTCAATTAGTTGAAACATTTCAATCTGGCAGTCCTTTCACCAGACCATTTCAAGGTGTTGAAACAAGCTACCAGCAACAGAAGAATTACAAAGAACAATTGGGATTAGTAGTAAGTAATTAATCATTACAAAAAATTAACTTAGAATATTAATTCTATTATTTTAGGAGCCAATTACAGTCAAACTAGGCTACAAGCACATCTGGAGAGGACATGGCAGAAAAAGAAAGTACTAACGAGTAGATGAGAACATGACTTATATTCCACTACCACTTACACTACAAAAAATACTTCTCGAGGGAAGCTGAGATAAGTACGCAATTCCATATTTGTTAGCTAAATAATGCAAAATTAACTCTGGCCTTTCTTTTTTGTAGCTAAGAGCTAGTCAACAGTGACTGGTAAATTCAAATAGTCAGATTGGCTCAAATTTGGTACTACAAAAGTTACCACTGCTCAAGAAAATGAGGTAAGAAAGTAATTTTGTATTTGTGTGCTAAAATTGATTGTCTTTTGTTTTTGTAGGTGAGAGCTTGTTGTCAAGAATTCAAGGTAATTCAGATGGTCAAAGTAACGTCAATTTGATACTACAGAAGTTATCAATACTCAAGAATGATGTAAGTAGTAATTCCATATTTGTTGGCTAAAATTACAAATAATAACACTGGTTTATTTTTTTATCGTAGCTGAGAGCTTGTTCAAGAGTTACTGGTGATTGAGATTATCAGAATGGTTGATGTTTGATACTACAAAAGTTACCATTAATAAGGTAAGAGAGTGATTTTGTATTTGTTTGCTGAAATCAAATGTCATAACCGCTATTATAGTGTTTGCAACATTATATATACTATGTTACCTAACTATCAGGCTCGCTCGCCATTTGTGCTCAAGCACACCACTAGTTTATTTATTGGCGAGCGAGCGTAGCGAGCGAGACACTTACAGGGGTAACACAATCGAAAATCGGGGATGTCAGTTTATTTATTTATTGGCGAGCGAGCGTAGCGAGCGAGACACTTACAGGGGTAACACAATCGAAAATCGGGGATGTTTGTTTATTATCGAGCGAGCGAAGCGAGCGAGATACTATTAGGGGTGGTTAATGCAAAATCGGGTATATGTTATATTATATGTATTTATTGCAGTTTTGATATTTTTAATTGAATATTTCCGCATCACGCGAGCGTTCTGTATTCTCCCATATTGTACGGTTTATATTGTACGGTACACTACGCATGCGCGTATCGAGTAAAATCAATGAAAATTGAATTGTAACCGGTTGAGAAAAAATATCAAGGCAGCAATAAATCACTTATCACACTCGTCGTACAATATGGGAATGATATTTTACTCTCACGCCACATTTTCACTCGCCTTTGGCTCGTGAAAATATTTTGCGTGCTCGTAAAATATTTTCCCATATTGTACTCTGACTCGTGCTATAAGTATTATGTATGTATGGATGGTACGTATGCTCTTTAAACGCGCGCGCGGGGAACTTTTTTCTCCTAAAAACACGGCTATTTAGGCTTCACTCCAGTCTATTCTGAAACTACAGCATTAAGCAAACCTTACTTTATACTTAAGCTCCAAAGTATGAGAAAATTCCTGCTAAAACGGTTGTTTTCAAGACACAAAAAGTTGATTCGACAGGTTACTATGGCATTGAAGACCCTTTTCCAGACTTAATTTCAAAACTTCGCCGTTTTATGGGGGGATACGGAGTGCCGGTTGTTGGTTGTCAAGAGCCGTTGGTAGTCAGAATACCGTAGTATTAATGCTAAGGAAGCTACTACTTCTCGAGGGAAGCTGAGGTAAGTACGTAATTCCATATTTGTTAGCTAAATATGCAAAATTAACTCTGGCCTTTCTTTTTTATAGCTAAGAGCTTGTCAACAGTGACTGGTAAATTCAAATAGTCAGATTGGCTCAAATTTGGTACTACAAAAGTTACCACTGCTCAAGAAAATGAGGTAAGAAAATAATTTTGTATTAGTGTGCTAAAATTGATTGTTTTTGTTTTTGTAGGTGAGAGCTTGTTGTCAAGAATTCAAGGTAATTCAGATGGTCGAAGTAACTTCAATCAGAAGTTATCAATACTCAAGAATGATGTGAGTAGTAATTTCATATTTGTTGGCTAAAATTACAAATAATAACACCGGTTTATTTTTTTATCGTAGCTGAGAGCTTGTTCAAGAGTTACTGGTGATTGAGATTATCAGAATGGTTGATGTTTGATACTACAAAAGTTACCATTAATAAGGTAAGAGAGTGATTTTGTATTTGTTTGCTGAAATCAAATGTCATAACTGCTATTGTTTGCATGAAGTAAGCTAAAACATAGTAACATTTTATGTTACCTAACTATCAGGCTCGCTCGCCATTTGTGCTCAAGCACACCACTAGTTGGCGAGCGAGCGTAGCGAGCGAGACAGTATTAGGGGTGGATAATGCAAAATCGGGTATATGTTATATATATGTATGTATGTATGGATGGTACGTATGCTCTTTAAACGCGCGCGCGGTAAACGTTTTTCCCCTAAAAACACGGCTATTTAGGCTTGACTCCAGTTTATTCTGAAACTACAGCATTAAGCAAACCTTACTTTATACTTAAGCTCCGAAGTATGAGAAAATTCCTGCTAAAACGCTTGTTTTCAAGACACAAAAAGTTGATTCGACAGGTTACTATGGCATTGAAGACCCTTTTCCAGACTTAATTTCAAAACTTCGCCGTTTTATGGGGGATACGAGAGTGCCGGTTGTTGGTTGTCAAGAGCCGTTGGTAGTCAGAATGCCGTAGTATTAATGCTATGGAAGCTACTACTTCTCGAGGGAAGCTGAGATAAGTACGCAATTTTGTTAGCTAAATATGCAAAATTAACTCTGGCCTTTCTTTTTTGTAGCTAAGAGCTAGTCAACAGTGACTGGTAAATTCAAATAGTCAGATTGGCTCAAATTTGGTACTACAAAAGTTACCACTGCTCAAGAAAATGAGGTAAGAAAGTAATTTTGTATTTGTGTGCTAAAATTGATTGTCTTTTGTTTTTGTAGGTGAGAGCTTGTTGTCAAGAATTTAAGGTAATTCAGATGGTCAAAGTAAATTCAATTTGATACTACAGAAGTTATCAATACTCAAGAATGATGTAAGTAGTAATTCCATATTTGTTGGCTAAAATTACAAATAATAACACTGGTTTATTTTTTATCGTAGCTGAGAGCTTGTTCAAGAGTTACTGGTGATTGAGATTATCAGAATGGTTGATGTTTGATACTACAAAAGTTACCATTAATAAGGTAAGAGAGTGATTTTGTATTTGTTTGCTGAAATCAAATGTCATAACTGCTATTATAGTGTTTGCATGAAGTAAGCTAAAACATAGTAACATTTTATGTTACCTAACTATCAGGCTCGCTCGCCATTTGTGCTCAAGCACACCACTAGTTTATTTATATATATGTTTGGACGTATGTATGTCATTTTGTACTTTGACCCTCCGTATTTTTGTGTTCGCTCCGCGTTCGACCCCGTCCCAAACTTCACTAAACAGAATCCTCTGGTTTAGCGACCATTACCCGTATCACCATAGAAATTGAATTGTTTACCGCTTTGAATTGTTTTGCGGGTGCAGTTAAAACGCAAAAACTTATGGGAGCTCCATTTCTATTCGAGTTAGTGGCGGTGGTAAGTTAATACGCTATTTGTCACAGTTATAAGCCCTACTCAACAGCATTTACTTGAAAATTCATTGTCCACTTGACGAACCACGAAGGTAAGTCTTGCGTAGGTATGTTCAGTTGTGTGAACGTATTGTGCGTTACAACTACTATTAAGAATATCACAAAGAAAAATTTAAATAACGTGACTCGATTTTGTTGCTTCTTTTTCAATTCAAACAGTTGCGGGGAGCAGTTACTATGGCATTGAAACCCCTTTACCACATATACTTAAATTAAAAACTCGACTTTATTTTAGTAGCTTGAGTGTTAGTTGTTAAAATCAATCATTTAACAATAGTGTGGTTTAAGGCTCGCTCGCCATTTGTGCTCAAGCACACCACTAGTTTATTTGTATATATGTATGGACGTACGTAAGGCATTTTTGTACTTTGACCCTCGCGTTTTTGTGTTAGTTCGGTTGTCGACCCCGTCCCAAATTGCACTAAACAGAATCCTCTGGTTTATCGATCAGTACCCGTATCACCCTAGAAATTAAATTGTTTACCGTTTTGAATTCTTTTGCCGGTACAGTTAAAACTTGACAACTTAAGGGACTTCCATTTTTATTCGAGTTAGTGGCGGTGGTAAGTCAATGCGCGCTTTGTCATGGTTATAAGCCGTGCGCACAGTATTTACCTGAAAATTCATTGTCCACTAGACTACTGCGAAGGTATGTCTGTAGGTGCATGTCCAGCTGTGTCAAAGCATTGTGTGTTACAACCACTACTTAGCTAAAGAATATCACAAAGAAAACTTTTAAATAACGTGTATTGTTTTGTTGTTGTTGTTTTTTCCTTCAATTCAAGCAGTTGCAGAGAGTTGTTACTATGGCACTGAAATCCCTTTACCCTGTATGCTAAATTTAAAAACTGGACCTTATTTTCAGTAGCTTCAGTGTTAGAAGTCAATAAAAATAGTATAGTCTTTAGGCTCGCTCGCCATTTGTGCTCAAGCACACCACTAGTATAATTTGTAATTATTGTTATTAGGATTCTTTTATTATGTGCTGCGGAACACATCTAACAAGATAACATCCAAAGTTGATAATATCCAGCTACTAGCAGTGTTGAAAAGATCATATATCTGCAAGTATGGTTTGAAATTTGTATTGAAGCCAATGCTTAGTGACTTGAAGAAACTAGTAAGTTATTTTTTTAAACATTTTTTTTAAATTCCCTATATTTACAGGAAGAAGGAATGCAGTTCATGCTATGTGATGAGCCATGTACTTTTTATGGCACTCTATCCACTGTCAGTGCTGACAATTTGGCTAGCTGTGCTCTTGGTGGTTTTAAGGAAGGTGGAACAGCCTATCGCTTTTGTCGTCATTGTCTTGTAACATCAAACACAGTAAGAGAAATGGTAAGTAAAGTATGTAGTATGTAGGAAATGAATATGAATGTAAAATGTTTCTTTAGACTAGTGAGCCAAGATAATCACTTAAAGCAGAATGGTAAGAGCACATGTCACAGGTAGAGTGCATGCTATTCTTAACAACACATATATGTTCGGGAAAAATTCCCTATCACACATGGCTAAGGCTTACTTTAAAGTGGATGGACGATTTTCAGAGCTTTGCTGTTCATATTTCCTTCTCCATTGAAAAATCTCTGTACCTACAAGTGCAGGTTGAGGTAGATCACCTCTATATCTATCAACTAGTCTATCAAAATTTAATGAAGTTGCTGATTGTTCACATAATAGTGAAGGAACTAAGGTAAGAAGCTCAGATACAAATATTTGATGCTCTCCAAATCGTTCCTGCATTTGTTGGATCAGATGATCTAGCAAAGGCAGTGCAGTCATTCTTCTATAATATGTTTCAGCAGAATCATACTCCACATTTTTTCGGTCTTGCTGATGACCAACAGTTCTAGGAACTTCTGGCGAAACACCAATGTCATTAGCCAAAGCTTCTGCTTGTTCATACCAGTCATGAAGGAGCTGATTATTTGCTTTCAAGTCAGATATAACATGCTGAACTTTCATATAAGCATATGCAAGATCATTGGTTTTGTATTGAAGTTTTATACTAATTGGTTTAATTACTGACATGCAATGCATAGTAACTATGAAAGCATAAATAAAACCAAAGCTATTATAGATTTTCAGCAAACCGGTTGCAGTCACTATAGTGCTAGCATCCCAGTCCATACTACCATATGTAGTATTACGAGTGGTTATAGCTTCCATTACAGCATGAAGATATTTAAACAAGTCAAAAAAACTCTCATATGCTTCATGACGGTATATCCAGCGAGTTCTACACAAATTTTTTACTCTAACTTCGTACGTTTATCAATTACACGTTCAAGAAACATTTGCCTTTTTGCACTATTTTTAAAGAAATAAGAAGATTCTTTAAAGAAATAAGAAGAAATAAGAAGATTCTGTGATTTCGAATAGGTTGTAAACTACAAGCCTGTACAATGCACAAGTTCAAAACATGTGAACTACAGTGTACGTAGGTAGCCAAACTGTTTTCTGCTAATAGCAAGCCTTGCACACCACGTTGAGCTGCCATATTAGAGGCTCCATCATACCCTTGTCCTCTACAATCTTGAAAATCCAAACCATACTACTTTAATAAAGTTTCTTTGATCTTAGCAGCCAAAGCTTCACCAGTTACTCTCTCAGTAGTTACACAGTCTAAAAACTCTTCTCTTATGCAATCTTTACTATCTACAAATCTTAAAACGATGGAAACTTGATCTTTATTGGATATGTCACGTACTTCGTCACATAATACAGAATAAAACTTGGCTTCTTTTATTTCACTAATTATATTATCTCTAAAATAATCTCCTAATATTTCAGTTAGCTGATTTTGAATAGTTTTACTGGTGTAAATGGCATTCCGTCCAGATTCTTTGAAATGCTTTTCAAGAACAGTGTCTCCTGATCGTATAGCATACTGAAGTAAGGCCAAAAAGGTGCCTTTGTTACTGCTTGGATCAACTGTGTTATCGTCTCTATGCCCACGAAGTGCTATACTTTGTGTACCACACAAATGAATGGCATCTGCAATATGTTTAATTATAGAACAATTTTTAGTTATTTCTTTTAATCTACTATTTACAAGCAGATTATCAACAGCTAATTGTGGTCTGAACTGTGAATTTTTTTAAAGCTTCTGCCTGGGTGACTGCCAGCTGGTGATAATTGGTAGAAATATGCTTGGAAAATTTACCTGTTTTTGCTGTCCAATAATTAAATTTCTTGCATACCAACTGACCTAAATTATCCTTATTGGCAAAAAGCACACAAGGTAGACAAAATATACCATCTTCTGCTTTGCTATTACAAACCAAGGATTCTTCTCTAAATATGACAATTGACAAGACCTCTGACACCCATCTAAGTATCTACTAGGAAACTTAAAATCAGCTATTAGGCTTAAAGTGTTTAGTTAAGATAGAGTACTTTAATGTTGAGGAAAAACACCTTATAGAGGTTTGCGGGGTTGACTGTAGAAGCTACCCAATATCGTCACATAGTTGCTCACTCATGCTACTACATAACGAAGTACTAGAAACCGCAGGCGCTAGCGCAAGAGTACCTGGGACAGGAGCAGTTTGAGGAGAAAGAACACCACAAAAAGAGGTAGGAGAAGCAGGAGGGGGTGAAATTGGTGTATCGGCAGGGACATGAAGACTCAAGCATGGAGAAGTAGGTGCAGAATCAGGGAGATTAATGAATTCTCCTTCTTCTATTCTAGGTCTCTTTGTAGATAAAGCATAATCAGGAGAAGAGTCTGCAGAAATTACAGCTCCAGAACTCTTCCTAAAATTGGCATGACTACTTAATACATTGCAACGAGGCTATCTAATTTAACACTAACTTGTGAAAGAAGGAGGTCAACTTTCTCTGAGACATGGCCAACAGATACAGCCCCTGATACTTCCACTAACCAAACCACACAAACACTCTGTCAACCGAAGACACTTCAATGAAGCCTTACAAATGCACGATCAGCTGGTTGTTGTGGACGTTTATTAGAAAACACAGCTAAACACTGGGCATGTTCAGCTATAGACTATAGACGGACCGCCCCAATTTTGGTTTAATTGATCGCGGAGAAGTCGCGATATTGTTTCTCTGTGGAGTTCCATTGTGCCAGTTTAGGAGTTCAGTAGTGGTTGTAAATTAGGTAAGCATTGAGCTGAAAAAGGGGGTTTCGTCCGAAGCCTAACGCTACTAATTCTTGAGTTAAATCTTAAGCAATCATTGTTTTAAGGAGGAATGATGCAATGAGTTAGAGTCTGTCAGAGAATCGAACTATTCCATCACCATCAAATTCAAAGATGGTTAAACCCCCTCCCCGCTTCCTCCTGGTTAAGCCATGAACATATAATTTATTTGTTTGTTTTATAAACGTAATCCACTGAAGTAACTTCTATGAACTCATCTTCTCTACCGGCCTTATCAGAATTTCAAATGAACGATATGGATATAATCAGGTAATTAACAATATTATTGTAAACCTACATGATCATAAAATTCATGTGTAGCACTCCATCAGTGAAGGTGGGCAGCACTGAGTATAAGGAAGACACCATTGTTGTCATTCAACCTAAAAAAGAATTTGAAGATCTAATATTTGGAGACATTAAACAAATACCGTATTTCCTTGAATAGCTCGCGCACCCCGAATAACTCGCGCCCTCGAATAAGCCGCTACCTGCTATTGCGTCTCAACTTATTAACTCGCGCACCTCGAATAAGGCGCGCACTGGATGACGACCCTTTACCAAATAATTAATAGGCACCAGTAAATTGGTTTTTCTACTCATTTATATTGGACCATGTCAGATAGTGAACAGTGTGTGTCTAATGAGTCATTGCCTTCAGCTTCTATGGAGACCCCACCACCTGCACGAAGGAAGTTGGCATCTTATGATGCAAAATTTAAGCTCAATGTAATTACATATGCAGAAAATCATACTAACAGGAAAGCAAGTAAAAAGTTTGGAGTGGGAGAGCTTGTGGTATTAGTAGCAGCATTGATGGCTCTGAGGATAGTTCAATCCATTGTCTCAAGCCAAGTGGAGTTGCACATAGCGCTTTGGCCGCCATCCAAAGTGCAACAGCCAGCCAGAACAGCAACTCAGTGTTGGACGAGGAGGATCCTTTTGCTGATTGCAAGAAGACCCTACTACCATTGACGATGAATAGTCGTAACTTTAGTAAATGACTTCTCTTAGCTACGGCAAAATCAATATAAACTTTCGTTTGTCGTTAACTGTATGCTACAAACAATAGGCTATTCACTTTTTTAGGGGTGGGCGGGGGCGCCCGCTATGCTGGACACTGCGCATGCTCGAAGTAGCACCACACCCAATTATAAGTGATGCTGACTAGCTAAAATAAATAAGCCGCGCCCTTGTTTAACTCGCGCCCTCGAATAACTCGCTACCCGATGCCGTGCCTTAAAAAAATAACTCGCGCGCGAGCTATTCGAGTAAATACGGTATTTATAATAACTAATAAACTTTTTTTTAAGTTTGCAAACACAGTACCATAGAGTACAATGAACATTATTGTGCTTCTCAAAGCCATCATCATGTTTAGAATTAGTTCAACATGTAAACTTAGGCTCCCATATTCCACTACAGCATCATACACACTGGCAGTTTCCAAACTGTTTTCTTATTGTACCAAAATACATATTCAGGTAACTCATACATATTTGTGCTTCCATTTCATATAACAGTGAAAAACAAAAAAGATACAACAATGTTGTACTTCTCAAGGAGGGCAGCTGGATTTTGGTGTTAATATTAAGCAGCTGCATTATTTTATTCTGTAATAGCTATCACCTTGGAATGAATTAGGCTAATAGGTATGTACTTGAAGCAAATAAAATCATTCATGCATGGGTGTTTTACAACTGGTAGGGAGAGAGTGAGGGAGGAGGAGGGGTGGCATAACAAAGATAGTGCTATGTAAATTATGCAAGACTATTTGTAGCTAAAGTTACATCATTTATTTTTAAAACATTTTAAATCATGTTCTTAGTATATGCAGCAGTTTCACTGGACATATCTATACATAGGTCATTAAACACATGAAGTCACAATCACCATTCAGTCTCACTTTTACAGATAACACTATATTTACAGACAACAACATAGTAAAGGAAAGCTATACATATTATAAATAGGATTGGACAGCTGAAGTGCGCATTTTGTGACAGATTTGATATCTCTATCTCTTAGAAAATGAGCTCAGTTAGTATCTACTAGTGTGATACTTAGGAAGGAGAAGACACATAGTTGCCAACTATCCCGGTTTTGCCAGGATTATCCCGGTTTTTTTAGCCTTTCCCGTTTTTTTTTAGCCTTTCCCAGTTTTTTTAGCCTATCCCCGGATCCTGCGGGTTTACTTACTTGCAATAGGATTTCTCGGAATTCTGATAGAGTTAACCAATTATCGGTCAAATACTCGAAATAGAGTACCCGTTATTAAGGTCCACGTAGCCAAATACTCGATTCCACGTACAACAAAGGGGGCTAATAACTATTAGCGACAGCTGCACACAATAGTCTGCAAGTTAGTCCAGTCGAACCGCACGGGCAAATTCGCGGGAAATTTTTATTGCAAAAAAGTAGGCGTAGCCCTTACAAAATGGCGTGTGTTTTAGCTATTTGAAAACTAGTGCTTAGACGATAGAATGGACGCTTATTGGCTCTAGTTTTAGAAGAATGATCTCAAAATGTTTAAAGCAAACTTGTGGCTATTATTTTGAACTTTCATAACCCTCCCTTCATGAGGTATTATAGTGGTGAGGTCTATAAGTATAACTAAAGAAGTGGTTTTATTTTGTCAAGGAGGATGGGACACAAGTTTGAATGGGTAAGTATGATGGATAACATAATTTTATTTGATATTATTAATATTTCAATGAAGTGCAACTGGCAAAACGGAAATGTCTCTTGTAAATGTATAGATTGCAATAAATAGTAATGAAACTACACTAAGCTAGCTACAGAAATGTGACAGTTGTAAGTCACTGGGTTCATTGCAGAAATCAGAATCAGAAATTATTTCTGTTTCTATTTTTTCAGAGTCTGAGTCTAATTCATCATCACTTTCATCTGATGTGGATTCCTGATCAGATCCTACAGATATACCCTCGGGCAGAACATTGTGGCAATTATGGCACTGACAACTTGGCCCACACTTTCGACTGTTTTTCACACATCCACATCTCTGATTACCACATCCTTTCCTGCAAGAACATCCTCTTGTTAAGAAATCTATGGTATCCTGGACTCTCTGTTTCACTTTGCTACATTCCCAGTCAAAACTAAAATTGTTGTCAGTATCCCTGATCCATCCGCATGTCTCTGGAGAAGGTAAGGATTGTTCTATGTTTTGTTGTGTTGAGTTGTCCCACATAAGTCCAACCCAGCAACAGCGAAGCCAGTGGCGCCACATTGATGTATGTGACGGCATTCTGTCTCTCTCGTCAGATATCCTTTCACTGACTATGCTTCTTATTGTATTGTACCATTGGATATGTTTATCCTTGATGTTCAGTACCTGTACCGAGTTAAACAACAGTTGTGGTGTTTCAACGTTTTTTATAGATGACATAGCTGAGATATGTTTTTTGAAATAAATCGTTCCAATTAGCCTTAAGAACGCCAAAAATCCTTTGTCTCGATTCTCTATAGAAATATTAGACAAGGAACCATCAGCATGTGGACCAGAAATAAATTGTGCATGTTGGAAAAAAATATTGAAAAAAACTGCTTTTCCATGTCCATGAAAGTAGGAGATGTAGTCACAACCCGAGCAAATGAATAACATTTGGAATATTTTATTCACTGTAGGACGAGGAAGACTTGCCAGATCTGGATCACGTTCAAGTGCACACACTAAGTTATTCAGATGTAAATATGAGCAAGTTGGTGAATGTGGTAAATTAAGTTGAACTATGATTTCTTTGGAAGCAAGGCAAGTGGACAAAGACAGGCCAATGTTGTACACATCAGTGTCTGGTGAGTATATCATAATATGTGTTCCTTCAGTTTGATAAACATGTCTCCAAATCCGCATGTCAGCTTCTCTAGAATTTGACGAATACGATGCCAAAGTCATTGGTAGACAATCGCCAGAGAACTTGCATACCTGTGTTGTATTGGTTTGTGCAAAGCACCCACTTAAGTACAAGGTCTGTCCCTGGAGCAACTTTTGTCTCAGAGTTTGCATAAATGACAATCCTAAGGCTTCAATTATACATGCTTTGCACTTACGGCAGTCAATGAATGATTTCCAATTATTGGGGATAGCAGTAGCTGGTGTAAAAGAAATATGAGTGTGTAATTGCAGTTCCTTTCCCTTATCTCTTCTATTGTGTTCAAATGCTTTTGGATTAAATTGTTGATCATTTGCCTGAGTATCGAATAATACGTGCACCTCACATGCACGATTGCATTGGTAATGAGGTAATATAAATCTGTTAAACAAAAACATACTATAATCTCTTATATTTACAATGTTTCGAAGTGGCTTATAATTTAAGAAAAACATGGCATCAAGGATAACTGTGTCAACTCTCCATTGGTCAGGTAGACTACCCATTACCACTTGAATATCGGGCCCAGGATAACGTTTTCCTAATTTATCCTTCCACACTGATTTGACACCTTTTATAGGATACCCGTCTTCATCAGCAATAGCTCGTGGATACAAGGAGTATTGCTCCAGTGTACTGTTGTATGTTTGACCAGTTCGGTTGCACCAAGTTAAACGATGACGAAGACATTTAGTTATTTGTTTTAGTTCCTTTTCTTTCTGATTGATATGTTTTTGTGTGACTTTATTCAGTGGCGCCATTGTTAACAGCTTGTTTTTTCTTACTGGAGCAGCAGTGCTTGGTTTTTTCAGTATAAAATGATTAATATAATTATCTAGATCACACGAACCAATCTTCCTGAAATTGAGCATATCGTGCGATTGCTCAGGTGTGGCCTTGATATTGCTGAATGCATTTATGAGGCCTCGATTTTTAGTAATTTTGTCTCCAGGAAACAATCCTATTTTATCAATTTGTGTTATCATAGCCACTACATTTTCCTCACCTTTTACAATGGCAGGTTTTTTAGTAAATATGTTGAATAGTGGTTCAAACTGAGAGTTGAGGCTAGGGAATATTTCAGACAGCAAACTTTTGTGTATAGAAATTCGATGTTTCATAAACAGAGATGTTTTCTGGAGGTACGATTGTGTTGGACGGGATATAGCCATTTTTAAATCCTTATTTATGCACATCTCATGTGCCTCATCAAGGGCAACAGCATGGCCTTTTCCACCATTTATGGAAATTGTAAAGCAATTTTTGAAATGTTTCAATAAATCTGATGGAAATTTTTGTATATCTGCCAAATGGTAAGGTATTAGTCGTTGATACGTTGTTCGATCATAAGCTAAAAAAAGTGGAGCCATTTGCTTTAATGATGAGTTTCGCAAATCCCAATTTTGGCATCTAATGGCTATAAAAAGCTGAATGTAGCAAAAACAATCAGAAAATATGAATTGATGCCAAAATTTCATTGTATCATCAGACATAGTTTTTTGTTCTATATTAATATGAAAGGTTTGATTGAAGTTTATTTTGTGCATGTAGCATTCTACTGATGTTAATACTTCATGTACTTCTGAATTATCAAATTGAAATTCATCTTGTGTGGGTTTTTCTGGATAAGCTGAAGCAATTAAGGCCCGGAACAAAGCTTGCCAGGCTTCAAGCAAAAATTTATGTGTTCTTGAAAAGTTTGAACATTTTTCAAGTGATCGTAACGTTTCTGCTCTAAAACCAGAAGCCTGTGCCAGTTGTTTTAATCCAGCATGAAAATATATTTTCATTAATACTGGCTGAAAGTTTTTCAATATATGCCATTCTCCAGGATATATTAGTAATTTTTTAAATAGAACTCCATATATTTTTTTTTTAACCTCGATAAGATGTTGGTAAGTTTTTCCATCACCAACTAATATAACATAGCCACCTTGGCTTTCCGAAGTGGCCGTACCCAACATTAATTCAGCCACAAACCTCATTGTGTCTGTTGAATCTGGGTTCTCATCTACTAGCTCTGTATAGTAGATGGTGGATTTTTCTACCAATCTTTGAGTAGAATATGCATATAAATCCTTAAATTCATGTATCACATCCTTTGTTTTATGGTAACAATGCTTAAGGAAATTGTAGGACAACATTTTGCTTTCCAAACATTTTCGCTGCAGCTGTTCATCGGTGTTTTCTTTAAAATGATCTAGAGTTAAACAAACTGAGGTTTGTGATGGGATTATGTGATGTGTGCTCGCACTGGGCAATGCTAATGATTTAATTTGTTGTGATAAGTTTCTTGGCATCAAAGTACGAGGTTTTTTAGGAGCTTTCCCTCCTAATTTATGTGGTGAGTTACTTGGAGACCATTCAAGTAAGCGTTTACCTTGGCATGATGGCCCATTTAATTGAATTTGAATGGAAGGATTTGGCTGTGTTATTTGAATAGTAGTTCCATGGTAGCTTCTGTGTTGATCTCCACTATATACTGCTGCGTGACTTTGTAGCATGTCAAAATTATCAACGCTTGCTACTGTTAGCCTGTTTTGTGGTAAATCATCCCAGATTTGTTTGTTGCGTTGCAATGTAGCTACTTCAGATACAAACCTGTCATGTGTGTCTGGAGAACATACTGCCCCTAGCTGATTAAAGATTTTCATTAATTTACGGGATCCACTGCAAACTTCAATTGTGTCTGCCAAAATTAAGTGAAGTAGGAGAGGTTTTTGAGTATTGGTGCAGAAAAGAATAAGACAGTACAGGTAATATCGCCTCAACATTTTGACATGTTTATTATTGTTTGAAGTGTGATCTTCATATTTTTCTTTTCCCGATTTTGTGATTAATTCGATAAATGACCACAAAGTAGGGTTAACTCTAGTTATTTCTTCTTTAACATCCAGCACATTTGGGGATCTTTTGAAGTAGATTGCCTACTTATTTCTGAAAGAATTAAATCATTTATTATGCCCCCAGCTCTTGATACAATTATTTCATCAGGTAAAGTATGTTGAGGATGTATAAATTCTTCACTGGTTTCAGAGCTGTGTGTTCCTAGAGCCCATGACAAGCTTGTAAGTAGGTCCCCTCCTTTTTTGTATAATACGGTACCATACTTCCTGTGGACACACTTGTGTTCTAAATGAGAATATAAATGTATCTTTAGTTGATACAACATCCACCTGGAATTAAATTTTATTGTTCCTTCTTCATGTATTAGGATTGGATCATTTCCTGAAGAAGCTTTGTTACAAGCGGAATGGTAATTCTGCAGAAAAAATCTGCTTACTTGAGGAAGAAGGACAGCTTTGTTACTCTGAATTAGATTTGCAACAAAAAGGACTGAGTGCAAGATGGATTTTTCTAGTGCATTTGTTTCTCCTAACACAATTTCCCCCCATATTTCAATTAAATTGGTAAGTTCATTTTTTTCCTCATGGGCTTCTATAATGGCTACATGTGATTTATAGCATGTAGTGCAAATGTAATCATCAGATGATAGTGGCTCAGATCCATCGGCTAGAATTGCATTAATTAAATCAGGATTTGGACAATGGCGATTAAAATATATACCTTTTTTAGGTTTTACACTGCAACTGGCACATGGTTGTGAGCCAAGTAATTGTTTATATACTGCCTGATAATGTTCATTACATAGTAATAATTCAGAATCTAACTGTACTATGTTTAGTGCTTCTTTAATTTCTTCATCACTTGCAAACAATGGTTTGATTAGTTTGCCTTTTGAATTGCACAAAGGCTCAACACAGGTTTTGAGGGCAACATCTAAATGTTTACATTTGCTCCATTTAGGTGAATATCCAGAAGAGTGATACCGTTGTGCCTCTTTCTGATGAGCAATGCATATACATGCACTCGGATCTGGTTCATCTACACAATGCTGTTTAAAAAATTCTTTTTCAGTGTCACTCCAACCACCATAATGAGAGTATTTAGGGCAAGATTTGCCACATAAATAACAAGGACTACAAGGCTGATTGCAATGATACTTAGAATACTTTTTCTTTTTACCTTCTGATGCCATTGAAAATGTTCGTTCAGGTAGAGGGCTAGTTTCAGCGGCTGATCTGAGGGCTAGACCAACGCCGAGTCTAACTGCTAGACCTGTGGCAAATCTTGAGGCCAGGCAGTAGCACACGTGAGGACTGGTTGGTAGAGAAACTGAAGATTTTATATAATAATAATATTAATAATAATAAGTAATAGTAGTAGTAATAAGAATAAATAAATTATTGTTACTATTAATATTATTTGAGACATTACCTGAGATTAAAATTATTTCAGTAGCAAAACTGAAGACTGGATGGCAGAGAACCTGAGGACTAGACAAATTTGCAAGCTGAAGGCCAGACACAAGAGAAATCTGGACCAAGCAGTAGCAAAGGTAAGGAGTAGTTAGTAGAGGAGCTGAAAGAGAAGGAATAATAATAATAATAATAATAATAATAATAATAATAATAATAATGGTGATGATAATAATAATATAATATAAAAAATTATGATGACGATGATAATAATATTATTATTGTTATTATTATTATTGTGATTATTCTGAGACAATACCTGAGATTAAATTTATTTCAGCTGCAAAACTGAAGGCCAGATGGCAGAAAACTTGAACGCTGAACACAGCAGCAAACTGAAGGCCAGATACGACGGCAAAGTGAGGGCCAGACACTTTGACAAGCTGAGGGTCAGACACAATGGTAAAGCTGGAGTGCTGGACACAGTGGCAAATCTCAGGGCCAGACAGAGGGAAGCAAATCTGATTACCTACACAGTGAAGAAGCTAAAAAGTTAGAATTCAAAATAAGTGTCACTTTATGAAGAAAAAAAATGTTTTTTTAAATTTTTTTCTATTTCGGAATTCTTGTAATACCTGTCATGTTTTATATAATTGTGTACCTAATATTTAACTGAATTTTACAAACAAACAAAAAATGGGACACAAAATTTTTATGATTTATTCTATTTATTAATCACTATAGATAAATTAATATGTAATATTATGGCTTAATTACCTGCAAAATGAATTTGTCTCCTGATTTTGTCACTCTCTCTCCAGAAGTAAGTGTTTACTGTTCAATCACTTCCAAGTCGATTTAGCGGTCACAAATTGGCATGTGGCAAGATCAACTGATAAGAAAACTGGAAAGGGTTTTCCCAGAACTGTGCAGTGTCCAGAAAAGGGAGAAAAAAAGTGTACGATAAAAGGGGTGTAAACAGTGCGACAGGAAAGAATCGTCGCTGAATGCAAATATATCTCGAGTTTTAAGTGCGGTGCGGTTGGAATGAATTAGGCTAATAGGTATGTACTTGAAGCAAATAAAATCATTCATGCATGGGTGTTTTACAACTGGTAGGGAGAGGGTGAGGGAGGAGGGGGGGTGGCATAACAAAGATAGTGCTATGTAAATTATGCAAGACTATTTGTAGCTAAAGTTACATCATTTATTTTTAAAACATTTTAAATCATGTTCTTAGTATATGCAGCAGTTTCACTGGACATATCTATACATAGGTCATTAAACACATGAAGTCACAATCACCATTCAGTCTCACTTTTACAGATAACACTATATTTACAGACAACAACATAGTAAAGGAAAGCTATACATATTATAAATAGGATTGGACAGCTGAAGTGCGCATTTTGTGACAGATTTGATATCTCTATCTCTTAGAAAATGAGCTCAGTTAGTATCTACTAGTGTGATACTTAGGAAGGAGAAGACACATAGTTGCCAACTATCCCGGTTTTGCCAGGATTATCCCGGTTTTTTTAGCCTTTCCCGTTTTTTTTTAGCCTTTCCCAGTTTTTTTAGCCTATCCCCGGATCCTGCGGGTTTACTTACTTGCAATAGGATTTCTCGGAATTCTGATAGAGTTAACCAATTATCGGTCAAATACTCGAAATAGAGTACCCGTTATTAAGGTCCACGTAGCCAAATACTGATTCCACGTACAACAAAGGGGGCTAATAACTATTAGCGACAGCTGCACACAATAGTCTGCAAGTTAGTCTGCTTGATATCAGTGGTTTGTGTAGTGGTATAGCTATCTGTACAGCATATCTACAAGGGTGGTTACTATAAAACATTGTTCATATAAACTTGGTTGAAAACACTGAAATAAAGAATAAAATATTGTTGTATGAAATAATAGCACAACAGCAAAAGTTCATCATTTGGTACAGGTGAGTGATCAAGAATGGGTGAAGCCTTCTCAAGGAGGTTAGTGATTATTCAGTGATATTCAGGATCCAGAGTTGGAACACAAGTAGCTATAAATAACCAGGCTATTTTGGTAGACTGTTGGACGTCAGTGGTGTTCTCAAGCAAAAAATAGACCTGGAAAGTATCAAATAGAACAAAGAAATGACACAGAACTTCACTTATTACTCCTTTCTGATCAAGATTATTAGCTAAATTCAGTTGTTTCTGTTGTTTACTTCCGCTTGTCAAAATAATAGTGTATGTATGTCTATGGTCAACTCACCTCTATCAGTTGCTTCGTGTGTCCATTCCTGTTTGACTCACAACCATTACTGACATCTCTGTAGGTGTCTTTCACGGTAATACCATAGCTAGCTTTCTGAACCTAAGCAACGCGAAGTAGCGTGCCGAAGCTTAGCAACGACTTAGCAGATTTTCTCGCAGCCCTGGCTTTATCTTCTATAATCACAGACTGGAACACTCGGGCTCTTAATTTCTTTCAGCAATATTCATGCTATCTTAATGATATTCATGATGGTTAATTAGTGGGCGTGGCCTATCCCGATTTTTCATTTTAGAAAGTTGGCAACTATGAAGACAGCTAATGAAAAGTGGAAAGAGCAGGCTTGAAAGGTTGTCTATCCATGGGCATTATAGACGTATACTCTCGAAAGGGTGGAACGGGGCTTAAAGTTGGTCACACATGCACCCTCGCATTTGCATAAAATCATAACTGCAAGCATTACTATACTTCAACTGGAGTTATAAGTATAATCTATTAATTGATATTCAAAGATCACTCTAACTTATATATTATCCCTGACATTTATTTTTTCCAAAATGTACAGTGGTCTTATCCACCTACTTATAGCTAATTACATCGGTTATAAGTTTTCCAGTATTACAAAATGTATATTTTATACAAGTTTAGATAAATTTTTGTAAGTCATTTAGTGTAATATAGGAAGGTACAAAGTTGTTTGCTAGATAAATTTCTGGTGTGGTAGGTGAAGTAGGGAGAGATGTGACATCTATATTTGGTGGGCACAAAAAAGCTGTTTTACAGGAAGCAGGAATGGCATGGAAGATAGAGTCAACACCATCACTACATATTCATACTGTGTTTCTTTTTACAAATAGTAATAACTTTTATCTGTGATTAGCACAATAATTACAGCTGCAAGAAGAAAATTAAATTATTATCAAATCACATTTTTTTTATTAATGTGGTCAATTATCACTTTTGTCAAAGTTCTAGGGGGGTGGGGGAATATCTACACACTAACATATGTATAAAGTGGGTGGGGGAAAGTAGGTATCATTAAATTGAATGTCATTCTCATAATCAACATAGCCATTATTGGATCTTATTTTTTAGTCATGAAGTGCAATTGCTTTTTTGCACATAGTAAGTAGTTGTTCTTGGGCTTAGATTGGCACTTAGCTTTATAGCAAGTGATAAGTTCATGTGTAGCACTGACCTGATATTTATAAAGTAACTTACCAAGGCATGATCTTGCATATGCTCAAGAGAATGTATAATCATCACAACTTCCAACAGGTTGTAACTATAAAAAAAATAAAAATATGATTAAAATATGCTAATTACATGGTCCCCCGGCAGTTTTCTCGTTTCATTTTAGTCCACTGAACATGTCCAACCACAAAATATGCTAATTACATGGTCCCCACCCCACCCCCCCCCCCCCCCCCCCGGCAGTTTTCCTCGTTTTTTTTAAAAAAAAAGTCACTGCAACATGTCCAACCAAAAATATGCTTAATGACCTGGTCCCCCGGCAGTTTTTCGTTTCATTTTAGTCCACTGAACATGTCCAACCACAAAATATGCTAATTACAGGTCCCCACCCCCCCCCCCCCCCCCCCCCCCCATTTCGTTTTTTTTTTAAGTCCCCTGCCCAACCACCCATGGTCCCCCCCTGCAGTTTCTCTCGTTTCATTTAAGTCCACGGAACATGTCCAACCACAAAATACTGGTCCCCACCCCCCCCCCCCACCCCCCCCCCCCCCCCGCATTTTTCTCGTTTTTTTTATCCACTGAACATGTCAACCACAAAATATGCTAATTCCATGGTCCCCCGGCACTTTTCTCTATTCATATTAATCCACTAAACATGTCTAACCATAAAATATGCTAATTACATGGTCCCCTGGTAGTTTTCTCGTTTCATTTTAGTCCACTGAACATGTCCAACCACAAAATATGATAATTACATGGTCTCCCGGCAGTTTTCTCGTATTCATATTAATCCACTAAAAATGTCCAACCACAAAATATGCTAGTTACATGGTCCCCCGGCAGTTTTCTCGTTTCATTTTAGTCCACTGAACATGTCCAACCACAAAATATGATAATTACATGGTCCCCTGGCAGTTTTCTCGTATTCATATTAATCCACTAAACATGTCCAACCATAATCTATAAATTGTGTCTCAGACTAAGCCTATGGTGTGTGAATCATTCCAGGTAAATGGATAGAAAGAACTGAAAACATGATAAAATTCCCCATTAGGCAATGTTGACAAAGCATGAGATTGTTGCAGTGAGGAGGGTGATACCCCCCCCCCTCCCTCCCCCTTGGATCTTCCTCTGGTACTACATTGCGTATTATTTGTGTGTTGATTTATTTATTATTTTTTTGTTTTTCAATTAGAATGGAGTGTGTACATAATTGTTTATAATTTTCATGCGTGTGTTATTTTTTTAATTATATCTTTATGCTATAGTTAGTTATTATTATTACATTCAAACTTCATAAAAATTTAAAAAAAATAAAGTTCTTATAAGTTTTTAGGGTATGTGTAGTATATTATTTAGTTAGATTCACAACAGCTGAACAACAAACTTGTTGCATGTTGGAGTGTTTTATACTGACGGGAGTAGTAATGAAATGAATGATGAAATGTTCTGACTTAATTGGCATAGACGTACTGGGGTTGGACATACTTATTATTGCCAGGGTAAGTTGAATATCAATTGTATTTTCTTTTTATGTGTACGTAAATTACACTAATAATAAACAATAACATTGTGTTGGTATAGGGTATCTGTATAGCCTATTGTGTAGAATTTCATTTTGAAAATTCACATGCACTTGTGTATATAATAGCATGTGTATGTTACTTAATGTACGCATAAATAATGCTGTTGTTGTGATGTTACTAAAATTTAGTGTTTTATTTTTCCAAAAAATATTTTTTTATGTGCTTTTATATATACAGTGTTGTGCTTCTGTAACTGTCGTAAAAATGTATTTACATTCTTCTAGGAATTGTTGTTGATCTTTTCCAACTTGACGTTTGACATAGAGATGCTCATTTTTTTGACTGAGATGACAGTCACCGCTGTGTCCAAGTTTTGCATCACCTATAATGAAAGAACGGAAGACTTACAATCTATATCATTGTACTAACATATAATTGCAATAATATTTTTGGGGGGTTTGATATTTTTTCACAGGTATAATATACAAATATTGTCAATACTTTTTGTAGCTAAAATGTATAGAATTGTTATGGGCCATATAATCACCCAACAATCTTATTATATATACATATCATTGGAATACTCAAAAGCAAGGTCTTCTATAAGATAAAATTTGTTGGTAGGGGATTAGACAAGCAAAAAAAAAAAAAAAGACAAAAAAAAAAAAGGTAATTTTTGATTAACAGTGGATTCCTGAGGTCTTAAAGATAGACAGTACTTTGGTAAAGAAACCAATTGCGTTAAAAATTGACAAATGAGTTATTTATACCACTGTGTAGAGCACTCCCTCTGGAGTATTTTGATACCAAGATTGTAGCAGGTGCTGCCTGGTTCACTAAATACACACGCAGCATGCACAGTTATTTCAAGAAAACTACAATTAAACTTCTTATTCAATTTCTGGCTGAGTTCAGGAAAATGGAGGTGCTATGCTGAACAGCAGTAAGTTATAGATGGGGCCGCTTCACTGGTTAGCTAAGTTTAGGATTAGTCTTAGCTAAGTGAAACCAGCTTGTTGCCTGCTTTGGTACAAGTGAACAAAAAATAATAATAGCAATCTCTTTTAATCAATGAAACAAAAAAATATATATCATGATGGACATTCAAAATGTGTTGCCTTCTCTTGTTGTAGTGTGACAGAAGTCCTCATCATCACTGATATCAGTGTCAAGTCAGAGACTTACTGATTCTTTCCAGTGTCTTCACAAGAATAGTAAGGGGAGAGCCTCCTGGTCTGCAGGCTCCAACTTCAAGACCTCATAAATAGCCACATCAACGGATTATTCAAGTTTATTTATTTGCACAGCTATAACACAACTAAGTACTTACCTGTGATATTCCAATGTCCAGGGTAATTTGTTACTAGGCAACAAATTAAACTCTCCACCTTAGTTTTTAATTACTGGTGGGATCGATTTCCGCTAGCACCCAGGGAAGGTAAAAAAAAAAAGAGAGAGAGAAATATGTGGCAGTGTTTAAGAGGGCGCTTGGACCTTTAAGAAAGGTTTCAGCCACTCAAATTTGGTGCCAGTGATGTAGCTAGAGGCTAGGAGATACCCTTGGGCCAAAAAAAATATTGTAGGTGTTCAGACTGTACTGTACATTTTTGATTTTACAGAATTAGCTAGTCCCTTTTCTTAAGTACTGTCACTCAAAGTCAGGAAGGAAAATTCAGGTTTCAGATACCACTACTTGAAGTGTTCATACAACACTGCTGGTGTTACACTTTTAATTTACACTAAAGTAAGTACTACAGATACACTGCAAAAATTTACACTCTGATTTAACACTCGTAAAGTGTTATCGTAACGCTTCATTTTTAACAGTATGTCTCTGGAAGACCAAATAACAGATCTTTATTAGCTAGTTTAATACCAAACAATAACTAATCAATGCTGAACATTTGAATTCAATTTAACTGTATATTCAGAACCACCCACTACACCTCCGAGACTGCAGAAACCTGTTAACCCGACTCAGCCCACTGGAAATAGTAAGTTCTTGTATGCATGACTTTATATTAACAATTTGTCAATTAGAATAACTGGAAATGTATGCAACTACAACGCACTTCATCCTCTTGTCATAATTTAAAAGGTCAATTTCTACTTAATTAACCTTCAGCGCGCATGCACCAGAGGGTTATAGTAGTTGTCCTGTCTGTTTGTCTGTCTGGTTGTCTGTCTGTCTGTCTTTCATGCGCTCTGATTTTGGAGATTGCTGACAATTAACCGTAGCTTTAGGTATATACTTACTCAGAACGAAGATATAAGATCTTTCATTGTTCTACTTTTATGAATTTCTGGCTTATTGTTGAGAAAATGGGAAGCTCTCGGCTCCGCGAAGGTACCGGCTTTTGTGGGTAAGGCCCCTAGCATCACGTCTTAATCACGTGAGCAAATACAGTGAATTCTCTCAACAACGGGCTCCCGAAGAACGGTCAGCCTCTCCACAGCGGTAATGTTTAGTGGAACGAAACGTTTACAGTACAGTTCCAATCGTTTTATAGCCTCCGATGATCGGCCACCCCCGAATTCTTAACAACGGCCAGGGATAATTTTCCTAGAGCGGTCAAAATAGTAAACTTATAGCTACATAACATATACAGTGGAACCTCTCTACAAAGGCCATGCTTGGGGTCAAGTCTTTTGACCCTTGTAGAGAGTTTGGCTGCTTTCAGAGTTTATTTTTTATTGTAGTAGATCACTGTGTTTCATTTACGCTGGCTGTTGTTAAGAGTCAAGTTGTTCTTCAGAGTCCCTTTGTAGAGAGGTTGCACTGTATATAATAATTGTTCTTAATAGCTAGTTACAAATGTCTAGCAGCGATTAGTGGTTCAAGACTATCTTTCAATCTTTGTATATACTGTGGCGGACCGTATAAACGATAAATACAGGGTATTTTCAGTCCATAGCCGCCACCTCTGTTCACTTTTTTACGCTTAACTTCAACAAAAGTCTTGTTGACTTCTATTCTTAAAAACTGGTACAGAATCGGAGCCATGTTAATGGGGACATGTCCAACAATTGATCTGTCTTTGAAGACTACTACAGCACTCTTGTCTCTGACATTGGAAGGGTTTCGCGAGCAAAATATGCAAAAAAAACACTAACACAGAGATGATTATTTGACTTTTTTCACCTCAATAGGTCTATTTCGATTATGGATTATCATTGTTGCTTGGCATAATACTCTAAGAACCCCCGAAGAGAGGCAACTCTCTCAACAAAGGTCAAACGATCTGTCCCCAAGACCGGTTGTTGTTCGGAGGTTTTACTGTAAATTCTTGTAGCCCGTGGTGTAGTTTGCTTTACGCTCATGGAAGTTAACGGTGTTGAAAGAAGTGAAGTTTCCGCGTTGAAAATGTATACCAGTGAGTGTCTCTGGCTAGGTTAGCTTATTCTCTTATGAAGACAGCGTTTCCATGTACCATTTTCATTGTTCAAGCTATATTGCTTGTTCTTTTGGTCTGAGATTATGATTATTGTAATAGCTAGGTAGTGTTTAGTAGCAGCGCTAAGGGTTCACACCTTTGGTGCTTGATTTGATAAAGTGACACTATTCAAGTGTTAAGTACATCTAAAGGTCGCTTCATCTCAGCCAATTATTGGTGAATGAGAGAAGAGAGTAACAATCTTTCAGATATATATAACTCACTTGAAAATGTGCTGCGTGTATTTGTCTCTAAATATATATATATATATATATATATATATATATATATACAAAGTGTGTGGTATACAGGAACTGTATTTTCACAAGTACCTAATACATCAGTAGATAAAGCTTTTTAAAAAATTTGTGTAACGATAATAACTAATAAACAAAAAAATGGGTTTAGTGTGCACCTAGCAATTATAAAATTTCCAGGTGTTAGAAATTCTATAGTGTTTATGTCACCTGCTGTTTTGACAGCATTGTTCTGCATCCTTTCCTAACATTAATGGCTGTCGTGAGGTTTAACATGGAAAAGTTATATTCTATGGCAAACCACTAATATTTACAGAACATCATAGATTGTGCTGATCTCAATTGTTTCTTTAGCAAACGATTTTTGATGGGTGGGACGGAGAACAGGTAGGCTGCCACCAGAATTCTGACCAGCACGTAGACTAACTGGTAAAGGTTCACTAATGTCAAAGAGCTTCCCAGGTCCGCTCAAAATTCTCAGGCCTATCTAGGGGCACCCTAATAGTTACGCAATAATTTGGTAATTGTCTTGACAAAACTATGCACGAGGTCAGAATTGAGAAAATTGTATAATACTAGAGAATATGAATAGGTTTGACGCATGCGTAGTGAGTAGCGAGGTTACGTAGCAAGTTCAACTATATTCTAGATGATGCACGGGTGTATGCGCACGCATAAAAATTAATGAAATGGCAGGAATAAACTAAGGTACAGGAAATGAACTAAATTACAGGAAATAAAGAAAGATAGGGAATACATGCAATAATTGATAATATTCAGATTATGAGGTGTGTAACACCAGATGAATATAATCTAGAACATATTGTCAGGTGAATAACCATCAGTGCGCATGCGCGTGAGCGGTTGCAGTAGTCTGTTTGTCACTCTTTCATTCTGTTGGTCTGTCTGTCTGTCTGTCAATAGCGTTTCTCAAACTTCTCTTCGATTTAAACAGCAATAGCGATATCAAACTGCAGCACTACACAAAGTAAGTCCCTTTAAAATTCCAAAAATGTTTGTTTAGGCTTAGTTTTTTAGAAAAAGCAAGAGAAACTCGGGGCAAATGCTTTTCTTTATGGGTAACGTACTTTACTATACAATTTGCACTTAAATGGAAAATACTTAGCGGGCAGTACCTTTGCCGTAGCGTAGACAGTGTGCGTATATGATGTTGAAGTAAGTTGTGCACAGATAGCGCTGAGGGTTCACATCACTGGTGCTCTAGTTACAATAGTGATTCTTTTTACTTATGTGAATGATTTTTGTTTTTGTTTTGTGTGTGTGTGTGTGTTTTGTTTTTTGTTTTGGAGGAGAGAAAAAATAGTTTTGGGTTTGCAGTGATAAAAAGAAACTCAGCATTAGGTTGGCTTGTTTGCGATTTAAGCATACCAACTTGTTCTAATTGCTGACTACATATCCATTAAATTTTAACATAGGATGTTTGAAGACCGTAGACATGGCATTGATACTGAAACGGTCTAAAAGTATTGGAAAGTACAGCTTTCAAGATGCTCTCACATTCCTTCATAATCTGGTGTCCCAGTTTGACCTGCAAAATGGAGCCTCTAGAATTGGCTTAGTGGCTTACTCCGATCAAGTCTCAATAGAGTTTGATTTGGATGACAAAAAAAGTTTAAGTTCATTAAAGAATGCCATAAAAGTGTTCCTTATGTTAATACTAGATTTACTAACACTCCAGCAGGTCTGGAGAAAGCCAGGTATATATTGACACCAAGCAACCGTCATGGAGCAAGATCTGGTCGTGTTCCAAAGATAGCCATTCTACTGACAGGTGAAAACTAAAAGTATAATAATTATGGCTATACATTCATGCAAAAGTATATTTTTATTATTAATTGTTATTATTATTATTATTTTATTTTTTATTTTTTTATTATTAATATCATTATTAATATTATTAATATTATTGTTATATTATTATTATTATTATTATTATTGTTGTTATTATTATTATTATTATTATTATTAATATTAATATTATTGTTATTATTATTATTATTATTATTATTATTATTATTATTATTATTATTACTAATAATATAATTAGTGATTATTATTATTACTGTTATTATTGCTGCTAATATTATCGTTTTATAGATGGTAAATCTAACCGAGGTAATCTTAATTCAGCAGTACTTAATATGCAAAGAAACAATATTAAGGTACTAGCTATTGGAGTTGGTCATGTTATCAAATACAGTGAACTGAAGATGATCACTGGGCATTCTTCTAGCTATGTGTTCCCAGTTCAATATTACAGTGGATTGAACAGAATCTTGGACCAATTAATACAGAAATCTTGCCCACGTAAGTGTCGAATATCATTTTCTACAGTTTCAGTTTATGTGAAGGATACAACAGAACTTCTGATAGTGGACTTTCTCACTATAAAAATAATCTCTACTTAGTAAATTTTCCACTTGTCCCCTCCTTTGTATTGTTTAATTATCAACTCTTCAAGCAAAAAAACCCTCTTACTTGTGAACTAAAATCCTGGTCCCAGATTCTTCTTTGTAGAATTTACTGTAATCCTTATGTTATAGAATACACTTCTCCTTTTATATTTTAAAATAGAGCAAAATGCAATATTTGAAGAGCATTCTGAATGGGGAGACATGTGGTCTCAACTTGTCTCAGACGAGGAAGTTCCAGAAGATGAAGAAAGTGAAGCAATACAGGAGTATCAAGATTCACTGGATTACTTGGGTATTAAAGAGGATGAGTGAAAGAAATGATACAAGTTATGAAAATAGAATGAACAGAGACATTTATAGCTATTTAGTGGACTTTAGCATATGTTATATTGCATATTGTAGTGTTATGTATTAGTTAATGTAGCAATACAAATATGGCATTTCAAACAGCAGAATTCTATGCATACGATATGGAATAACACTGACTAGAATATAGCACTAATTTCAGCAGTAAATGCACTAACTACAAATCTTATTAGGCCCTAAATTATACGCTATTATTCTTCTAATTTTTTTATTCTTTTTTCAATCAATAAATATATATTATTCATTTGATACAGGAGAATATCACGAGTCTGTTGGCTTAGTATTTACGCGAGTGCCGCAGGCACGAGCGTAAATACCGCCAATCAGACGAATGATATTCTCGGGTATCCAATGGATAATAAATTTATTAGGTACTGCTCATGCGCGAATACCTTGGTAACAATTCTATAACCTAGGGGGACGTAATAACCCAACGTAATAACTATGAACACAGGTGATATGGAAAAATATTGCCCTAAGCCACATCCTGTTTACTTTAATGCATTTTCTATGTGGCAACAGTTATCAGGCTCTGTTCAGTACCTAATAAATATACCTATTCTGCTCCAAGGACATAGCTAATAGCTATGTCAAACGAACAAGGACTCAGTTGTATTGTATTATTACCGATAACTCAAAAGTAATTCTTTCAATATAAATTGGAAAGTATAGTAGATACTGAGGGGATTTCAGTTAGACTACCCCAACTGCCTCAATACTCCAAGCAGGTACACAGGTGAAGATCTCCTAAATTATAAGAGTTTGGACTGCTATGTCAATTTTGTATCTGGCTGGGTGAGGGAAGTGATGGTCAAAGTGTTTGATCAGAGGAGAGTTGTACTGGGAAAGATAAGACGTTATATGCAGTATCATAAGCATTGAATAAAAATAAGCGATATTTTACAGGTCAACCATTCCCAGCGAATCAGTGAGAAGCCCTTGACTCCCTGGGTCATTGCAGAAGAGAGTGGAAAGATTGTTGCTGGTCACTGTGATTGCATGGCTTGCCTAGGTGAGACTTGCTCTCATGTAGCATCACTGTTGTTTGCTATTGAGAGTGGAGTCCGTATTCGAGACTCCATGACTGTAACCCCAGAAGAAAGCATACTGGGTCATGCCCAATGGTGTTAAGGAAGTTCAGTATGCACCTGTGAAAGACATAAACTTCGTAGGCAAGAAGCGTAGTGCTACCAAACTTTCTTCGTTGGACTTCAGACCATCTCCTTCATCAACTCCAGCATTATTTCTAGCAATTATTCGATCATCATCATCTCCTCCAGCATCTTCAATGCTTGCCTCACCTGCTCTGTTTATGTCCTGTAGCACAACCCCATCTGCCACAGCAAGATCTACAAGTGTGACACCATCAACTACTAACAACAACTTATTCTTGTGCTGAACTTTTTCAAGATATATTAGCTGCATGGATTGTAGTCTGAGGCAGATAGTCTGATACCAGGGATCAATTGACAAATCAAGAAATTTTGTTCACTAAAAAAACTTAGCATGGCACTGCTCAGACCCAGTCAGATGGTTAATTGAAGACAAATCCACAAGACCAACTTTTGCCCATCTTACTGAATCTGACACGTTTCAACAAATTCTTGATGATGTTGAAAGATGTCATGACAAAGGTTCAAAGATGGCAATACCCTAACAAGGGCACCCACAAAATTAAAAAGCCTAAGTTGTATTTATATCATACTTGAATAGGCACCACACTGTGTACAAATTCCTTGGTACTATGTTAATACTTTTCAATGAACATAATAGTCTATTTATTTGAACTTAGTAGAATTGATTAAGTGTAATTATATCAAGATGTTTCGGCTTCAAGAAGCCCTCGTCAGTTGTGTGATGGTACAAATGTTTTCCTGTAGCCATAGTTTAAGCATTTACACGATCTCACAACTGATGAGGCTTCTAGAAGCTGAACCGTCTTGTTTTTATAAAACTTGATTGATACTTCAAGTAAATTAAAATAAATATGTATTATATTATTGTTTTCACCAAGTAGTTGACTGAATAAATAACACATAAAATTAAACTAAAATTTAAAACTAAGGCCAGCACGTGTCTGGTTCTGCCAGACTAAGCAAGAATGGGTGTCTAATTGAATTATGGCATAGAGTGTATATGCACAACATGGAGATGAGGGTTAAAAAAACAATCCAACAAACATTTCAACTTTGAAACAGTTAGACTGCCCATTAAAGACTGCCCCAATAGCAGAAATGCCTCAACACTGAGAGTGGACTTTGTACTGACTGAAAGTCCTAAAAGAACAATACATTGGCAACTTTAAGTTCTGGATGTACAATGCACAGAAGGTTAGCTAAAAAGACGATAAATGTTTCCTGAATAAAGGTGGCATAGCTCATAAGTTGTGACCACTAGTTCATGGTTACTGTCTAGCTAGCTAACACTAACGTGATGCTTAGAGTGAGGAAGAAACTTTAAAAAATACAAACAATATAATATATAAACTCGACCATTTTGATGTAGCTAGTTTTATTTTTATGTTTGTGCGATTCTTGGAACCCATCTTTTCAATATGCATGTAGCTATAATATGTATATATTATACATACACAAATATATATATAGCTATATACCACGATGAATGTTTGTATAATTTATAGTTCCTTTTGGGACACTTTAAGTTTGTATGAATGCATCAATTGATACAGTAGCTAAGTAGCTACAGCTACCTATGCCCCATTGTACAATCTTTACCCTGTCATTGGCAAATTCATTACTCCATCATCTCATACAATATCTTAGATTTTAACAAACATTACTTAGTCAAAGTTCATTAAGTTCAAATGTTCATAGTTTCAATTCTATCATTCAAGTCCACTAAATGTTTGCTACTAGTTTCAATGATACAGTATAAAAAAAGTGTGATAACTAAAATATAAAACAAGAGCATAATGCATTCAAGTTATACAATTCACTGCAAGTTCAGACTTCTACTTGATATATATCTCTACAAATAAAATGGTGTCTAAGTATCCCATCAACCTCATCTCAATATCATCAGTGGTAGTATAGTTGAGGTTTTTACAGAAAAAAGGAGGATTATTGAAGGAGCAACAGATACTGTTATGACCACACCCATGGCCATCCCATAGTAGGTCAGAATAGTCTAGTTGACTCTCCCATTTGTTTCTCTGATCATTGTAGACATTTTCACGTTCCGAATCAAAGAAGTAGTCATTACCGACATACGATGGTGTCAGGTGAGGCCATGGAATGTTGTTACTACAGGGACAGTTGGATCGGGTTAAGTGGGTGTTCATGTTATTATCAGATAATGCAACCACAAATGACCAGATGTGACTTCTATTGCCAGGTGGTCCATGTGTTAGAGACACACCTTCTATATAGGGAGACTCAATAGATAAATTAGAATTGTAGATAAAGGGAAAAAATGCACCTCCCGATCCCAATCCTAGTATCCTCCCACACACTGTGGAGTAACTAACACCCTTCACTGGTATAGGCACAGTAACAATATTACGTCCATTATCACATCCAGTAATGACTTGTTGAGTGTTTGGATTAGTTCTGTTTGCTTGTATTGTTCCTTCTGGACATTCATGTATGGAGTAGTTATATAGAGCCACTCTAGTCCAGTCTGAGCTGCCACACCCACAAGGTCGAAACCGATGATTCTTGTTGAAGTAGTCTTTAGTCTTCTTAATTTCTTGGTCAATCATATCATTGGCAGGACAAGTAGTAGCAGACGTGGATTCATCGTGTTCCAGTGAAGAAGGACTTATTGTAGTTGGTAACTTTGATGGATCAGCCTGAGCCATTCCAATGACAACTATTAACATTGCAAAGTAAATCATGTTGAACATTGTTTGAGAAGAATACTACAAAATACTACAAAGAACTGGTCAAACTTAAAGAGTATTTATAGAGCATAAGGACCATAGCTAACACGGTTAAATTAGCTAAATGGTTCCAATCAATTCAGTTTCACTATTAATTCTTCCTAACTACTACAAATCTTGTGTAAAAAGTCAAGTCATTAAGTTATTAAAACGGAACAAAAATAAAACATTTTCAATTATGGAGGATATTCAGAACCCACAATATTACTCTCGGGATGGTTTGAAAATGTTATATATCATACACTGCTTGCCAGTACTTGTTTTACCGAAGTTTACTGTAAATGTACTGCATAGTTTACCGTGTGGTAAACTCTAATTCTGGAACAAACTACAAACCACATGTAGAACTTCCTATGTTTACTCATGTTTTACCAATCCAGTGTAATTTTTGTTCCAGAATAAGAGTTTACTACATAGTTTCCTCTCAAGCACACTACAGATTTTCCAGCAGTTACACTTCAGTAAATCATATGCCTGCAGGCAGTGATAATATTTAATATACTACCATTTCCTAATCTAAACATGTATAGTATTATATACTTTATATACACACATTTAATATAAGTAGCTATACCAAATATACCTTAATGTTGTTATTATTCATTAGTTTAATCATAAACTGGAAATGGTTATCTGAAATGTAATTATACATGTACTGCAGCATAGTCACTCTCTCACTCACTCAGTACATGAATCTGTATACATCCCATCAAATCAAGTCACAAACGTCTTAATAAATTATTCAATATCATTATATCTCCAGATAGCAGTGTGCTTATGGAATGCTCTCATTTATTATTATGTTATCTTGCAATTTTCTTGTTTCTGCACTTTATGTTTAGCTATTATAGTTTTAATGATTGTGTACTAATGATAATAGTGAGCTTAAGGCAGCTTGTGTGTTTGTGTGTGCTACAGTCAACTTGTATGTTCATGTGTGCTACTTTCAACTTCTAGTGAAAGCTGAGCAGAACAGAGACCAGCTATCAGCTGGGTAAGCTAAACTGCAATCCGCTGCATCAGCAGCTTTAATAATGAACACACCATTAGGTTGCATGCTCTGTGTACATGAATGTAATGAATGTAAGTGTAGACATTATATATTGGTACAAATCAATACATAAATGTGAACAGCTTATTTTTATGCTGAGGCTGTCACATTAGCATGCAAACACATGCATTCAAGTACACAAATAGTCATGTCAAGTACACAAATAGTCATGAATATAATTAATTCTCAGTGCACATGTGCAAGAGGGTTGTAATCATTTTTCTGTTTGTCTAAGTTTTGAAATATGGAAGCAAATAAAATGGCAGATACCAACACAGACTCGCTTACAAAAGTAGTCCTTGACACAATAATATTTGTGGCGAAAAATAGGTATGACACGGAGAGGTGCATTTGTAGAAAGGGAGTGACTGTGGAGCTGGATTTGTGTGTCGAGGATGCACTAACTTACAGCCGAAAATCTCAACAAAGTGATAATGGAGAGAGAGTGGTTACAACTACATCTGGAAGCAGCAATAAAGAGCTGTGGACAGAAACCATAAATGCATGTATTGATGACAAAATATAGTTCAGCATAGATTCATGTAGCTATAGAACAGTAGCATATTAGTGTTTTTGCAATTTTTATAGCTAGTCATGAATTAAATACTTGAGAGTATATTTCACTCAAGTGACTAGATCAATAGTCTATGTGTCTCTTACCTACTATATTCTGTTTTCGTGGCATCAGAATTTAGCAACCACGAATTGTTGAGCATATATCAACCTCATTACATTGCATAATCTTGTCTCGCAGTAGTCCGTCCATCGATATAATAATGAGGTAACACTGCAGTACGCTGAAAACTTGTAATAAATGTTCAGCCAGTCATAATAAAAAAAAAGGCACCTAATCACAGTTGTCGCTAATACAGCTCTGATCTTCTTTGGCTGAGTTAACGCCCACATCTAGAGCGCTAAAATTTCCATTGGCAGTTCGCTTTACCACTGAGTGTCCTTTACTCGTTTAGTCTCTCTCTTATGAAGACAGCATTTAGTTAGCTATATTCACGTTTTTCATTGCACTAGTTATAATGATGCGTGAATAGGTATATGCCAAATATATCTTTCATTTAGTCTGTGAAATTAGTATTAGTTATGTCATGGCTATTATAGCTAGTCTTAAGCAATGCTGAGGGTTCGCACCTCTCATATTTAATTGGTGGCATCTTAATGTTTCTTGTAACTATGCCTTAAGCCAACTGTTAAAAATAATTCTTACAATTAATATTTCAAGTTTCTTTACTCTTATAGTTTGTTAGCTTATAAAACAAAGCCTTCTTTCATTCTATGTGAATAACTAACACATGTCTGGAATCTCTAAACTAAAATAACACTGGCTGTAATCTTGCGAGTCTAGAATGAATTTTATAGTATATGTACACTATCTATGGATAAATTGCTGATGATATATAGCAGGTGGTGTTGACGTCTGTTTTTAGGAACTGATGAGTAGATGTCTAATGCCATACAAAATTATCCTCAACTATGTTAGTCATTGAAAATACTAGTCTTCAACTTCCTTATCTTTCACAATGGAACTACAAGATAACGCAATACCACTAGTGGTGTGCTTGAGCACAAATGGCGAGCGAGCCTAAAGACTATACTATTTTTATTGACTTCTAACACTGAAGCTACTGAAAATAAGGTCCAGTTTTTAAATTTAGCACAGGGTAAAGGGATTTCAGTGCCATAGTAACAACTCTCTGCAACTGCTTGAATTGAAGGAAAAAACAACAATAACAAAACAATACACGTTATTTAAAAGTTTTCTTTGTGATATTCTTTAGCTAAGTAGTGGTTGTAACACACAATGCTTTGACACAGCTGGACATGCACCTACACAGACTTACCTTCGCAGTAGTCTAGTGGACAATGTATTTTCAGGTAAATACTGTGCGCACGGCTTATAACCACGACAAAGAGCGCATTGACTTACCACCGCCACTAACTCGAATAGAAATGGAAGTCCCTTAAGTTGTCAAGTTTGAACTGCACCCGCAAAAGAATTCAAAACGGTAAACAAATCAATTTCTAGGTACTGATCGATAAACCAGAGGATTCTGTTTAGTGCAATTTGGGACGGGGTCGACCACCTAACTAACACAAAAACGCGAGGGTCAAAGTACAAAATGACATACGTACGTCCAAACATATATACAAATAAATAAATAAACTAGTGGTGTGCTTGAGCACAAATGGCGAGCGAGCCTGATAGTTAGGTAACATAAAATGTTACTATTTTTAGCTTACTTCATGCAAACACTATAATATAGCAGTTATGACATTTGATTTCAGCAAACAAATACAAAATCACTCTCTTACCTGATTAATGGTAACTTTTGTAGTATAAAACATCAACCATTCTGATAATCTCAATCACCAGTAACTCTTGAACAAGTACGATAAAAAATAAACCAGTGTTATTATTTGTAATTTTAGCCAACAAATATGGAATTACTACTTACATCATTCTTGAGTATTGATAACTTCTGTAATATCAAATTGAAGTTACTTTGACCATCTGAATTACCTTGAATTCTTGACAACAAGCTCTCACCTACAAAACAAAAGACAATCAATTTTAGCACACAAATACAAAATTAATTTCTTACCTCATTTTCTTGAGCAGTGGTAACTTTTGTAGTACCAAATTTGAGCCAATCTGACTATTTGAATTTACCAGTCACTGTTGACAAGCTCTTAGTTACAAAAAAGAAAGGCCAGAGTTAATTTTGCATATTTAGCTAACAAATATGGAATTACGTACTTACCTCAGCTTCCCTCGAGAAGTAGTAGCTTCCTTAGCATTAATACTACGGCATTCTAACTACAACGGCTCTTGACAAGCAACAACCGGCACTCCGTATCCCCCCCATAAAACGGCGAAGTTTTGAAATTAAGTCTGGAAAAGGGTCTTCAATGCCATAGTAACCGGTCGAATCAACTTTTTGTTTCTTGAAAAGCAAGCATTTTCGCAAGAATTTTCTCACACTTTGGAGCTTAAGTATAAAGTAAGGCTTGCTTAATGCTGTAGTTTCAGAATAAACTGGGGTCAAGCCTAAAAAGCCGTGTTTTTTGGAGAAAAAAGTTGCCCGCGCGAGCGTTTAAAGGGCATACGTACCATCCCACATACATATATACATATAACATATACCCGATTTTGCATTATCCACCCCTAATACTGTCTCGCTCGCTACGCTCGCTCGCCAATAAACATCCCCGATTTTCGATTGTGTTACCCCTGTAAGTGTCTCGCTAGCTACGCTCGCTCGCCAATTATTTCATTGCCATTTTTAGTTCATATTTTATCAAGTTTATATAGTTCCTACTCCTCAAAACTTACTCATGTCTGTGTGTGTCTTGGCTGATTAAAGAGTTTCATTTTCTCATAAGTAGCTATGTGAGTTTTATTCTGTATTTTTTCTTTTTGTTAGTGTCAATTTGAGTCACATTACCGAATTAAAGATCACGGAGAGGCAATCAAGATCATGTGCTCAACCCTCTCCACAACTAAACAAATGGGTTAATTGGATTGTCAAACACTCACTCATAATCTTTCATTCTCTATATTGTTGAGAATAGTAGCTAATCTTCACTTTTTTGAGCAACTTTTGCACAACAGAAAGCAATGCAGCACACAACAAATTTAGGTTCTTGTTCACATATCAAAGATACTGCCGTAAATGTGTAGGTTTCTGAGCAAATAGAGTGCTAAACTGCTCGCTCTGAGAGGTTAGGTAAGGTCCACAATTATAGCAGAATCTGTTGGTGATGCCAGCTACTCATGCAATGCTCATAAATATATAGTAGTAGATAATACTTCATATGCAGAGGTGACTATAAGGTAAATATAGGTAAGAAACTCAACTAATTTACTGTTTGCTGACCAAGATAATAAGAAATATAATTCATCATAGACTCTATAATATGCCACTATTTTATGCTTTAGCTGTCCATTACTCCTCATATCTATATGTATAGGTACAGTTCTCTATGGGGATGCTATTTACCACCCTCTTAATTCAACTGCTGCTTGTAGCTACCACAATTTCATGTCATCATAAAAATTTTATGATGTAGCTAGTACATGTCATCATAAAAAAATATTTAAAAAAAATTGAAATTTAACAAGTAGATAGAAAATATATTAAAATCATGAATAAAATGATATGAAATAGCTAAAGGTGTAGGTGATGTACTGGATTCTTCACATTACTGTTGAATACTTCAGAAGTTCGTCACACTAAGAAAGTAAGAATAGTTTAAATGCACGCTTAGCTCTGGATCACCCTCCGCAACCTTCAGCCAGTTTAAGCGCACAACTAGAAGCTCGTATAAAGTGTAAATGGTAAACTACGAGCGATTAGTTATAACAGGGCATATTATATTGAATACAGCAGCGGAAATAACTGCCACAGCTTCTTTTTCATTTCAATAAGTAAACTTACCGTTTAAGTGTTGCTCAATTCACCAGCAACTGTACTAGATTGGCAACCCTGTAAATTGCTATGTTGGATACATTGTTATTACACATAATATTATTTGCCAATAAGTAAATTTTGATACAGCAACAATAAACACAAACTGAGAAAACAAATTGTGTCCAAGACAAAGAGGAAAAAAAAAAATATAAAAAATGAACACACGTAATACGAGAGAGATTGATGTGGTTATATTTTTACAAAAAATCCAATGGAATACCAGTAGAATGCTATCAACATCCATACACAAACAGCCACGAGGTTCGCTGTGAGGTAGGTAAGGTGAGTCTTCTCTTGCTGGTAGATGTCAAATGGAAAGTAACCTCCCAGTAGAATATGGCCCACATACACAATAATGGAATTAGTACCTATGGCAACAAAACAAAACAAAGCAAAAAAATTGAGATTTAATTTCAGAAAATGCATGATGAGATTAATAAATATGATAGGTAACTATACATACATACATACATACATAATATATTATTGGCGAGCGAGCACAGCGAGCGAGACACTTACAGGGGTAACACAATTGAAAATCGGGGATGTTTGTTTATTTGTATATATGTATGGATGTACGTATGTCATTTTGTACTTTGACCCTCGCGTTTTTGTGTTAGTTATGTGGTCAATCCCGTCCCAAATTGCACTAAACAGAATCCTCTGGTTTATCGATCAGTACCCATATCACCCTAGAAATTGAATTGTTTACCGTTTTGAATTCTTTTGCGGGTGCAGTTAAAACTTGAAAACTTAAGGGACTTCCATTTCTATTCGAGTTAGTGGCGGTGGTAAGTCAATGCGCTCTTTGTCATGGTTATAAGCCGTGCGCAACAGTATTTACTTGAAAATACATTGTCCACTAGACTACTACTGCGAAGGTAAGTCTGTGTAGGTGCATGTCCAGTTGTGTCAAAGCATTGTGTGTTACAACCACTACTTTGCTAAAGAATATCACAAAGAAAGCTTTTAAATAACGTGTATTGTTTTGTTGTTGTTTTCCTTCCAAGCAGTTGCAGAGAGTTGTTACTATGGCGCTGAAATCCCTTTACCCTGTATGCTAAATAAAAAAACTGGACCTTATTTTCAGTATCTTCATTGGTTAGAAGTCAAAATCATTCATATAAAATAGTATAGCTCGTTAGGCTCGCTCGCCATTTGTGCGCAACAAATCACTAGCCTATATCTATGATTGAATTTGGCCATTTTGCTATCTATTTTTTTACTACTCCAATATTATTTAATATTGAACCTCTGGGTATCTGAGGGAGTCCATTCCCCCATCTTGTGCTATCTCTTGTGAAGTATAAGAAACTAAGGCACCAGATTGCCTGTTCCTCCCATGATCCAAAATGGAAAGACCGAGACCTGATGCAACTATACAAAATGACAATATTATAATAACAATAAGAACTAGTGCTAGAGTCATAATTTAGGTTTTAATGACTTTGACTCTCCAATTGTATTTGCTAACTTCTCCCAATTTGACTTAAAAACATGATGCTAAATTTCCGTGTTATTTGTCTCTTTCTCATGAAAACTTTCCTACATAGCTTCTTGTTTGCTTTTCTGATTTACTTCAAAGGATGTTTCTTCCGTTTCCCCTCACCCATACTTTCTTGTAATGTGTATCCATCCTCCATTTTCTGCCCCAGACAGAACTTTGCCAATCACACACTACATACCAATAGAAAAACAGGAAATAATAACAAAACAGTACGAAAAATCTCCATCTATGCCTTAAGGGTGCTGGCACATAGCAACGCTCGCGCGCGGCTTAATTGAGCAATAAACCACGAAACCACCGAGTTGTAGAGGTAGAGGGCGGACCTTAAATACCCGCGCATAGATAAGAGCTTCCTGGCAGGCCGTGGTAAGTATAGTTAACTCGGCTTACGGAGGGCGGGGCTAGAAAATTGCACAGTAGCAAAAAAGTGCGAGACAATTGGAATCTATTTTACAGTCCAAGTCCAGAAGGACGAAGAGTTAGTCTTGCATTTTAGTACTGCGGCATAACTTAACAAGGTAATTAAAGTTGTCGATTTAGTTTTTTAATATAGTGTACAGTCGTGACCCGACTGGAAAAAAATCACGTGAAAATGTGAATAAATATAAAACAAAATAGAAACGAGAAAAACAAAATCGACAACTTTGTAACAATTAACTATAGTAAGCGGTGGACGAAATTCCAGCTTCCGTAGTCTTCCTCTGTTTCCAAATAGTGGCGTTTACTTTTGAGACTTTGAGGCTTCATAACTCTTGCAGTTCCGTTTGTGTGTTAGTAATTCTTGATCAGTTGGCTGTCAGTTGACGGGTCTCAGAGATCCCCTGGACAGCGTGGACCTGCACGGTATAGAATCGGAGTTACCTTCCATAGCAACAGTTAATTGATTTGTGTGGGCGTACCGCGTAACTGGATGTGTGAGCACCCTTAAAACATATCAACCATCAACTTTTACCTGTTAACCTGGTAAGATGGAATTTTTATGCCAAAATACAACTACTTAGTTTGGATTGATGTGTTTATAGTCTATCCTCACCAGTACTACTATATGTAATCTAGAGTACTCGAATGCAAATCTTTTTTTTTCTCTTGTGTCTCCAATCTTGTCAGAATTGCCAATAAATTTCACACTATGCAATCATAAATTTTGCTAGTATCTAAAAACATTACAATTTAGAGCTCAGACTTACTCAAATTAAATTGCATAGCAAGCTACAAAAAAAAACATATCTAATTGCAATAAATTGCAATTACAATGTATTTGACCCCAATCTGATGCATATTGTATAGACTATATGTATCCTCACCAGCACTACACCCCAGAGGATGAGTCTGATGATGATGGCTGCATGTCTTCCTTTGAAGTGCTGGAATATCCTGCCCGCCTGGACTCCCAGGAAACACAGCACGATAGAGTTCAAAGTTCCTAGTACCCCCTCAGGGTCGTAGTTCAACTTGAGATGATAAAGTTCCTACATAAAGATTAGTGTTTCGCTTTGAGGTAAAGAAAGAATAAAAAATTTTCACGAAAATGTGAAGTGATGGGCATACCAGATAAAAAGAAAGAAAGAAGAAAAAAAAACGAACCAAAAGCAAGCTAACAACAACATAAAGTCAATAGTTAACTTAGTCTAATAGTAAATATTCAATATTTTCTGCTATTGTTTCACAACTTCTTCAAAAATTACATACCTTGGCTGTAGGTTCATCATACAGGTGACCGTTGCCTAGCAACCACTGGTCTATGACACCTGCAGCACCTCCAGTGCAGTTGAAATCTGAACCATTTTGTGCTATTCCTCCTGGACCCAGGTACCCCCTGCAAGGAAGACACAATCAATGCTTCAAAGGCCAAACTTAACTAAAAAAACACATAATCCAGAATTATTCTCTCTTCTTTACCTCCCTCCTAACCTCTCTCTCTCAAAATGGCAAGATAACAGCTAAAAGATGGAGGGTGGGTGGGGGAGGGGAAACAATGTTGGCATTTTTCTAAAATTCCCTCCAACACTCTTGAATTTTACACACCTTTACAGCTTACACACATAAATTAAACGTATTATTAAACATTGCAATACTTCACTAATAGAGAAAAGACTAAAATGTAAAAAGGTCAGAGGCATTGAACAACTTCCTTATGTTCAACCCACACACTCTATGTTGTCACAGAGTCACGGCAACACCACCCGCCTACCAACCTGGGACACTGACTGTTGTGAACCAGGAAAGTGAGGAGGAGCCACACTAACTCCAGCGCCAGTAGGACTATCCACTGGATCCAGTTGTTCACCAAATCTTTGAAGAGGTCACATGACATAATGAAAACATTTAGTCGGTCGTTAGGTTCCTGCACTTGCGCAGACTTTAGTAGAGAAAAACATGAGCACCCCACGGACAAGTCCTGCAAGTTATGAACAAATATAAGTAGCCTGAACAACAACATTGCACAAAAGAAGAAAAGTACATTTTTTAATTTCTTTTCAGTATATCACCCTAGAACTGCAAGAAATAATGTGAGAGCCAAAGTAAAAAAAAAAAAAAAAAAAAAAAAAAAAAAAAAAAAAACATAATATTATTAAAAAGGAAAAAAAGAAAATAATAATAACAATAAAAAAGAAAGAAAAAAAAAGGAAAAAAAGAAAATAATAATAACAATAAAAAAGAAAGAAAAAAAAAGGAAAAAAAGAAAATAATAATAACAATAAAAAAGAAAGAAAAAAAAAGGAAAAAAAGAAAATAATAATAACAATAAAAAAAGAAAGAAAAAAAAATTAAAAAAAGAAAATAATAAAACAAAAAAAAGAAAGAAAGAAAAAAAAAGGAAAAAAAGAAAAAAGGAAAAAAAGAAAAAAGGAAAATTAAACAAAAAAAAAACAAAACAACTTCCAACATTAAGAATAAAACAACCAAAAAATAGAACAATCAAAG